>CEAP01006319.1_pt1 | contig 273888 bp, 255 predicted proteins | sample 557771 | NCBI WGS metagenome assembly CEAP01 (sample SAMEA3182073, study PRJEB8094) | gut metagenome | biome: human; feature: gut; material: Stool; isolation source: human stools | place: Canada | collected 2012-02-15
GATGCTCCGGTTATCATGGGTATCTCAAAGCCTGCTGGCCTGAAATCTCCATGCGGGGAGGTGAAAATTGTGAATCCACTATTCGTTGGCATTGATGTGAGCAGCAAGAACAATGTGGCCTACCTGATGAAACCGGACGGCAGCAAACACTCCAGCTTCTCCGTGCAGAATAACCTTGGCGGTGCTAAACTGTTATCAGAGAGAATCGTATCGGCACTTGGCTCCATGCAGCTTGAGCGTGTGGTGATTGGCCTGGAGGCCACCTCCATCTACGGGGACAGCCTAGTCTATGCTCTTCGTGAGGATGGCCGCTTGGGGCGGTTTCAGAGGAAAATCCATGTTCTAAATCCAAAGCAGGTGCGGAAATTCAAGGAAGCCTATTCTGACCTGCCAAAGAACGACTGGGTGGACGCCTTTGTGATTGCCGACCATCTCCGTTTCGGCAGAATCAACAGGGAGGTCTACATGGACGATTACCGCTACAAAGCCCTGCAAACCCTTACCAGAGCCAGATTTGATGTCATCCAAAACTTGACCCGGGAGAAGCAGCGGTTCGCCAACTACTTATTCCTCAAATGCTCCGGCATGGCCCAGGACAAAGACATTCAGAACACCAGCGCCACCACCATCGCACTCATGGAACACTTTGAAACCGTGGATGACTTGGCGAATGCCGACCTGGAGGAACTGACTGCCTTTATTACTGAAACAGGCCGTGGCAAATTTGCTGACCCGGATGCTACCGCCAAGGCAGTTCGGGCTGCAGCCAAAGGCTCCTATCGGCTGCCCAAAACAGTAAACGACACTGTAAACCAAGCAATGGCTGTTTCTATTGCCTCCATGCGCGCCTTGAAAGGGCAGGTCAAAGTATTAGATAAGGCCATTGAACAGCAGTTTGAAATCATTCCGAACACTTTGACCTCCATCCCCGGTATTGGCAAGGTCTACTCCGCCGGTATCATTGCTGAGATTGGTGATATCCACCGTTTTGATTCCCAAGCCTCGGTTGCCAAATACGCCGGCCTTGTCTGGAACAGGAGCCAGTCTGGCGACTTCGAGGCCGAACACTCCAGAATGATTAAATCCGGCAACCGCTATCTCCGCTACTACCTGCTGGAAGCCGCCAACTCCGTGAGAAGATGCGACTCCGAGTTCCGGCGTTACTATGACCTCAAATTCAAAGAGGTCAACAAGTACCAGCATAAACGCGCACTCGCTTTAACTGCCAGAAAACTGGTCCGGTTGGTCTTTCGGCTGCTAAAGGACAACCGCCTGTATATCCCGCCGGAGGGCTGAGAGCGCAGCTTGCCACTCTGACTCATAGGCCCTGTTTCAAAATTTCTCAGGGACAGGGCTTTGGTTGGTGTTGCCTTTTTGCTGTCTACACAGTGCTTTTTACTCTGTTTCGCTTAAAATTTTCTTGCATCACCTACTTGACTTCATACCATTGGACTTTCCTGGCGCGTACATATAAGAACAGCCCCGGCGCTTCTTGAGCGTCGGGGCCGTTTTTGTTTGACTTATCCGTAAATCCAGTCCTGAATGGTATAGCGCAGGGCCTGGAGCTTTCCCAGCAGCCACGCCGCAGCCATAGGCAGTCCCATGGGAGAGACGAGGAAGGCAATCACCAGGAGAATGATGCCGTTTTGAACTGAGTAGGTGACGAGCACCGCCACACCCAGGATCGCCACAATGGTCCCCGCGAGGCCGAATATAAAGGCGGTGCAGTAGAGCAGGCCGGAGCAAATCCAGACCAGCAGGGCCAGGGCCGCAATCAGGGGGGCCGCGAATATCTTTAACAGTAACCTCATATCTCATTCCTCCTTGGCGTCTTTTTACACTCTCATCTTACCATAGGCTGGGGCCAGCCACAACGATGCGGAAATTCGCCGAAAATTTCGGCGAATTTTTTTCGGCCTATTCCAGCTTGGAAAGCTGGGAGAGCACATGCCCCGCCGCTGACCACAGGCGTTCATACCCCTGCCGCAAATCCTCCAGGTCCGCGTCATAAAAGCGCCCGGTCTCATGGACGCGGCGGGTGAGCTGGTTCAAATTGTTGCTGGACCGGCGCAGCAGGCTCACCAGCTCCTTCAGCTCCGGCAAATCCAGTTGGAGCACATAGCCGTCTATCGCCATCTTGCGCAGGTATGCGCTGAGATTGTCCGTCCCGAACTGGGCCATTTTCTGCCGGATCAGCTCCATCTCCTGGGGTGAGACCCAAAAGAGGACCGGCACATTTCTGGTGCGCTTCGCCATGCTTACCGCTCCTGTTCCCTGACCTTTTTCTTGTCCGTGTGCCCCGGCTCGGCTTTCGTCTCACTCAGCTTTTTCCGCACGGAGGGCTTGCGCAGCCGCAGGGATTGGGCGCGGTCCTCGTCTTTGGTAATCAGGGCATAGACGCCTTTGCGCCCCTCCAGTGTGGAGATTGACAGGGAGCGGAAGGGCAGCATAGAGACAAGCCGGTTCTGGTTCTTACTGTTGGCACGGGCCAGGAAGTCCGGGGAGACCTGGACCATGAAGTGGGTGCCGCTGGGGCTGTTGGGCCCCCGCGCTGCCTGGAACGCGGAGAGGATACGGGCGGCCTCGGCCCGAATGTCGTCTTTGGTGAGGGGTTGGGTCAGCAGATACTCATGCCGCACCATATCCACAAACAGGTCGATGATACCGGGATGGCTGCGGTCCACGACAAACTCTTTGTTGCGGTCATTCCCCCAAGCATCCAGGTCCTCAAAGACGGGAACCGTCCTGGCCCACGCCTTGTTGCCTTGGGAAATCCGCCCGTCCCACTCTTTATGCCGGACCGTATTGGCAAGGACGTGAAGCACCCGCTCATAGCCGAACTGCTCCACCACCTGGGAGACGGCTTCCCGGCCCAGGCAGTTGTCCCGGTAGTGCTCCGTAATCGCGGACTCTATGGCCTCCTTGCAGGCAATGTCGGCCTTGCGGGAGGCCCGGTATTGCTCCAGCTCCCCGTGCTCATGGGCATAGCCTCCGGGATAGCGGTACACAGGCAGCTCCCGCTGGGCTTGGAGGGCGGCGTAGGCCCGGTTCGAAATACAGTCCAGCATAGGGTCCAAGTCAGAACTTTTCCGTTCTGTCCACTCCCCATAGATGGCCTCCATGGGCGAGGACACAGCCAGCAGCGCGGCGGCCTGGGCTTGGGGCATATCCATCAGCTCCGCCGCCGCCAGGATGTCCTCCCGCACCGCATATTCATAGGCGTGGTTCAGAATTTCCTCCGGCGGCTGGCCCATCAGCCAGTCCCGGTACTTGGCCTGCTCGGCGGTCAGTTTTTCATAGAGCTGTGTGTTCATTTCCTCTGGTGTCATGTTCATCGTACCTCCTCCTGATGTTTTTTCTCCGCTGTCCTGGGCGGCGCGGGCCGTTTCAGGCCCTCCAGCACGGAGGGGCGTGAGCTCTTGACCATGCCCCGCTCCCGGGACGCGGGCTTGCGCTGTGCGCCCATGTCAAGCTGGGCGTTCAGTTCGGCCAGCCGGGCGCTCTTGGCCGCCAGCTCCGCCTCCTGGGGGAAGGGCTTACCCAGCTCCTTTTTCGCCGCCGCAAGCTGCTCCCGCAGGTTGCTCAACCGCACCTGTACGCCCTCCATGCGGCTGTGTATATCGGCAAGGGTATTATCAATACGGAGCAGGTTGCCCCTGGCATCCGGGCCCAGTTTGGTCCGGTGGGACATTTCCCCCTTTAAGGTTAGAATGAAGTCGCTGCCGAAATTCTCCACGGACAGGAACATGGTAAAGCCCCGGTAACTGCCGATCTCTGTCAGCTCCGGGGTCTTGACCTCCTTGCAGGCCCCCAAAAGGGCCGCACCCGCGTTGTCCTTGTCCGTCAGGGTGTCGCCCCGGACCACCATCCCGGCGAAGCCCTTTTCCACTTCTACCGCCTTGCCGTCCTCACCGCCCCTGGTGACGATGGGATGGGGATGGGCGGCCAGGGTCTCCATGTCTTTCTGAAATCCGGCGATAAAGCCCTCGCACTCCCTGATCTGCTCCGGGAAATAGCGCAGCACATTGTCCTCCATCTGGAACTGCTTGCTCTGGTGGTCCGCTTTCAGGATACGCAGGCGGGACACATCAATGTCCAGGTCCATCTTCTCCCGGATGAGGGGATCGCCCGCGCAAATGGCCTTGATCTCCGCATAGGAAAGGGCGGTCTCGTCCACGTCCTCGCAGGAACGCACCGGGGATTTGGAGGTCATGATCTGAGAGATGAACTTCTGCTTGTTCTCCACCGTCTGCCACAAGTAGGGATCGAAGGTGCCCTCGGTGACATAGCGGTAGATATGCACTTCCTGGTTCCGGTTGCCCTGCCGGACGATGCGCCCTTTGCGCTGCTCCAGGTCTCCGGGCCGCCAGGGGCAGTCCAGGTCGTGCAGGGCGATGAGCCTATCCTGGACGTTCATGCCCGCGCCCATTTTGAATGTGCTGCCCATGAGCACCCGCACCTGTCCGCGCCGGACCTTGGAAAACAGCTCCTTTTTGTGGGCGTCGGTGTTGGCATCGTGGATAAAGGCGATCTCCTGGGCGGGGATACCCCCGGCGATCAGCTTGTCCCGGATGTCCTCATAGACGGAAAAGGGCGCGTCCAGCTTCACGTCGTTCAGGCTGTCCACCAGCGCGTGGAGGTCTGCGCCTCCCGCGATTTTATCTCCCACCGCCATCGCGCTCCTGTCCCGCTGAGCGGCGGCTTTGGACTTGGGCGTGGAAATATCGCAGAACACAAGCTGGGTCAGCTTGTCCGCCTGCCCCTCCCGCCAGATGCGGAGAATGTTGTTCACACACATGTTCACCTTGCTGTCGGGGTTATCCGGGAGCATGGGATTGATAAGCCGCTGATCCAGGCCCAGCTTGCGCCCGTCCGACGTGATCTTGAGCATATTGTCGATATGTGGGTCAATCCCCGCATGTACCTTCGAGGCCCGTTCAGAAAGGTCCTGCACCATGGCTTTTTGATGCTCGGAAGGTTCGGCCTTCTCCACATGGTAGATTGCCTTGGGGGTGGGGAGGTTGAGCTGGTCGGCGGTCTTGATGTCCGCCGTCTCCTTGAACATGGACATGAGCTCCGGCAAGTTGAAGAAGTGGGCGAACCGGGTCCGTGCCCGGTAGCCGGTGCCCTCGGGAACGAATTTGTCAAGATGATTTCTTTAATTTTTCTAAACTTAACAAACCGGCTGAAAAGAAATCTTCCTGAACCTCGTGTCTGCATATATCCTTAAATACCTTTTCTATCGGCTTTTTGGCGGTTTCCGACTGCTTTACGCACACAATAAAAGTGGTCTTTCCAATTTGCACCGAATAACTTGAATTTTTGTTTTCCATATCGTTTCACTTCCTTTCCTTTCAAAAAATATGGGACACTCGTTTGCCAAGTGTCCCGATTACTGCCCGAAAATACATTCCCAACAATCCAAGAAGTCATTAAGTCGGGAGTGTAGTCGAAGTGATTATCTTTCCATATCACGCTTGTTTCTTCGTGCCTTGATACGCTCTTGTCTTTCTTTTTCCCTTGCTTCTTTTTCGGCTCGTTGTTGTTCTTCCTTAAAAGAAAAAAGTTGCCTTACTTTTTCGGTGAAAAGTTTGGCAACTTCGGGGAAGTGTTCCAATGCTTCAAGAAACGGTTTGCATTTTTCTTTCAGCTCGTTGTATTTGGTTTTCATTCTTTCAAGTGCGTTTGCACTGTCAAAATACTTCTGCCTGTAATAATTTGCATTTTGCTCTAATGACTTGATTTCGGCACGACTTGTAATGCCCTCTTTGGCAAGTGCAGTCAGTTGTGAGTAGTCCTCTTTGGATATTGCCATCTTGCCTGTAAAGGTTTTCTGTCCCATACCGTCAATCTCGTTTAAGGTCTTTGAGATATGACGGGCAGGCTCATATTTCACTTGTTCTTTCTGAATACGCTGTTGCAGTTTCTCCAAGCGTTCCTTGTCCTGCTTGATTTGATATTGCAGAGAGATCAAGTGTTCTGCTGTACTTCCGTATTCGCCACGCTGAAACCCCTTAAATCCCTGCTCGGTCATATAATTGAACAATTCATCTTGAAGTATGCTGTATGAGGCTCTGAACATCGGCGTTCCGTTCTTTCGCAATAACGGATTACCTTTCTCATCGGTTAGCGGAATATCCGATTTCCATTTCTTTGAATGGCTAATCTGATTGACTACTTCCTTAACCGTTCCTCGCAGTTTTTCATCTTTGCAACGCTTACTCCATAAGATTTCTTTTTCGACTACGGGCAATACCATAGCGTGCAGATGATAATGGTAAACCTCTTTTCCGAGTTCCTCAGTAGCAGCTACATTGATTTCGTCAGCGTGCATTACTGCCGATATAACATTATCCGCACCGAATTTTTCCTCGATGAAATGATAGGCTTCTTCATAAAACTGCTTTGCATACTCATAACCACCGTTACGCTCGAAGTACATCGTATTCACATCAATCACAATCTCGTTAAAGAGTGTAGCGTCTTTTCTCAACCCACGGAGCGACACCAGCCCGTTGGTTTCCATCTGCTTCAACTGTTCCATATAGGTCGGAGCAAAAGGCTTTTTGAAATGCACATTAAAAGGTATGCGTTCCTCAATGACATTCATATTTTCATAGGTTTCATTTTTGCGCTCGTTGTGTCTTTCTGCCTTGCTGACATCGGAAGCGGTGTACTTTTTAACCCTTGCACAGCTCATATCCGCTTTGTTGTTTTTCGCCATTTTCGTTCTCCTTTCTCGGCAGGGCGAAGCCATTACACAACATTCTTTGAATGTGTGTAACCCACTATGACACTTTCAGACTTCGTCTGCAAAGATGTCGTGGGCAAGGGTGTTCCCCCTTGACCTCCTTTGATACCTCAATCACAAAAACAGACTGTCCCACCGACAGGCATTCTGTTTTTATTCTCTCGGTATATCGCTCATCGGCAAAGACCAATACCAAAGAAAACCTTTCTTCTTGGAGATAACTCCTGCGTTTTTCTTTGCCTTTTTGATGGTCGATTTCTTGAACCCTGCGGCTTCAAGTTTTTCTTCACAATCCGAAGAAAGCATTTCTCCGCCCTGCAACATTTCAATGAGAAATGATTTTGCTTTCATCTCTTTTTCATTCGGTCTGCCTATTTGTGGGGCAAGAGATAAAAACGCTTCTTCGGCTGTCATTTCCATTTCGGAAATGAAGTTCACACCTTTCTCGGCAACTTCAAAAAGAATTGCCGAACCTGTCGGAGCAAGATTTGATTTCACTTGCACCAAATATCTTTCCGCAGGTGCTTCCTTGTTCGGTGTGCGTGTGATTGCAAGAATGCTTCTTGCAGCACCCGCAATGTCAATCGAGCCGTTGGTGCGGTAGAGTGGATTATTATCTTTCATCTTGTTCATATGAGCGATAATGACAATCGCACAACCCGTATCTTTTGCAACCGCTATCAGATGGTTAAACTCCGCTCGTGTTTCGTTGGCATTATTCATAGAGCAATTCTCTCCGATATACGAACTCAACGGGTCAAGAATTAGAAGCTTTGCATTGTACTTTTCAATCGCTTCACGAATGCGGTTATCTCCGAAAGATAAAGTCTTTTCATCTTCCTTGATGAAGATAAGATTTTCTCCGTCTCCGCCGGCAGAATTGAAGCGGGGTACTACGGTATCGTCTGCGTCATCTTCCGTTGTCTGATAGATGATAGTCATAGGCTCATTTTCTTCCGTTTCGGTAAAGGGGAGAGGTTCGCCCTTTGAGAGCAGGGCGGCGATGGAAAGCATTAACTTGCTTTTCCCATCGCCCGGATCTCCCTGCAATAGCGTAACTTTGCCAAACGGAATATACGGATACCACAGCCACTTTACTTCTTTCGGCTCGATTTCACTTGCCTTGATGATTTCAAGAGGTACGCTGAAATTCATTTCGTTTTCATTTAGTTTCATTTTTTCTTGTTCTCCTTTTCTCTGAAAATATAAAAACCACAGATTGATACTAAAACCTTGGTTGTGTTGCTTTTCGGGGATTAAATCAAGGAAAAATCTTTGTTTTAAGCCTTTCAAAAAGAAACACAAGGTCTTTGTACTAACCTGTGGTTATGTATAAAATTGTAGATTTTAGGGTAACAAAAAACACCGTATTTCTACGATGTTTTTGCTTAAATACTTGTTTTTAGTTACAGACAAACCTGAAGTTAACTATTTATCAATTCCTGCAATTCGTTTACAAAACGGCAAATGTGAAATCCGTCACATACTGCGTGATGAACTTGAATTGCCAAAGGAAGTATAATTTTGTTATCTTCTTTATAATATTTCCCCATAGTAAAAATAGGAATCAAATAATCATATCCTTTCTGCAAATTCAGATTAAAGCCATCGAAGGTTGACCACGGTATCATAGATACATTAAAAATGTTTTCCGGAGCATTTGGCTTTCCTTCCATTCTATGATTGTTTCCATACCGTTGCGTATCACTTTCATAATCTGCTAAAAATGATTTAAAGTCAGACTTACACTCAGTCCAAAGGCTGGAAAATGTTTCAGTATCATTGTGAAATATTGTATAGCTTGGTATCATCTCATCATATATCCCCAATTCACCATCTTGATTGATTGCCGTCCTAAACTCTGAATGGCGGTTTACAATCATTGCAATATAATAAAGCATTGCAGGATATAGTTTCATTCCCTTTTCCTTTATTTGTGTGATATCCACTTTAACGGTCATGCTGTATGTACAAGGTACACTTGCAAAGTAGTGGTCAAAATACTCTTTTCTGTTCCAACTATTTTTATCAATTTTTTCAAATACCATCTAAGTTCCCTCTCAAATTCAAGTTTATCGCTCTAATAAGCAAAGATATTATACCACATTTTTGTGAATTTTTCAACTTGCCCACTTCGACTGCACTCCCGACTTAATAACTTCTTGAACACTTGCCGAAAAAGAAAAACTGCCATCACTTGACAGCAGTTCTCTTTCGGATAGTATTCCGTTATGAATACACAATATCGTTTAATACGATTTCATCTACGCAAGCTCTGATATTGTTCATCAATCCTATCCATCTCATCATATCCACAGCCTTTAATTGCTCGGTAACGCCTTGCTTTCTTGCCATTTCCTTTATGAGATATTCAGCCATATCACAAGCCGAAGTGTCAATCTCGGCAAGGTGTTCATATAACTTTCCACTTGTCATCAGAGTGTAATATAAAACTCGCTTGTGTTCTTTCAAATATCGCTCTCGCATTCTTCCGTACCTTGAAAGCAAAGGTTTTTCTTCTGCGGTTAAGCAGGGGTAGTAATAGTCCCCGATAAGTTCATATCGGATACCCGTTCTTTCGTCTGTGATAAATCTTTGCATTGCGACTTCTCCTTTTCTCTTTTATGGTGGTAAAACTCCAAGGTTTTCTTATTGTGATTTACCCTTTGACATTCTTCGGAGCAGAATTTCTGTTGGCTGTGTGTAGGCCAATAGGAATTGCCGCACACAGCACATACACGCTGTCGGTAATAGTGATTTCCTCGTTCTGCTTCTCGGTCTGTTTTCTTTTTGTCTTGCCTTGCTTGATAGCAGCACTCTTTGGAACAGAACACCTGTCGGTTGCTTGTCGGGATAAACTCTTTGTTGCAATGAGGGCAAACCTTTGTCTTAACGATTTCGCCACCGTTTTCAGCGATTTTCTGTGCCTTTCGCTTTTCTCGGTAGGCTTTTTCACGCTTGCGCTGTCTTGCCAAGCGTTGCTGTTCCTCCTGCTCTTTCTGTGTTTCTATCTCGGCAAGTTCTTCTTCGGTATAGGCAATATCCACTTGACCGACATAGTTAAAATAAATATCGACCTTTTGTGTTCGTGCTTTTCCCACACCCTCTGCTTCATAAACCACTATCTTATCAACAAGTTCATTAAACATTGTATCGGAGATTTCCGTAGGATTTTTACACTTGCGTATCAGCGAAATGAAATGCTTAATATCAACGGAACTTACTTTTTCTTCGGCAAGTTCTGTTTTCATCGTTTCCATTTTCGTTTCCAACTCTGCCTGCTCGTCATCATACTGTTTCATCAGTTGCTTATACTGTCTTTCGGGCAGTAATCCCGACATAAGATTTTCATACAAGCCACGAACAAGGGTAGAGAGTTCGTCATAGCGTTTCTGACAGCGTTGCAGTTCCGATTGATTGTGTTTCGGCTTTTCCTCCTGTTTTTCATTCCAAAGAGATTGCAATTCCAAAGCAAATGCTTGTTCATCATTCAGAACAAACCTTGAAAAGCGTTTGACAGATGATAATATCAAGGCTTCAACATTATCGGTACTAATCGAATGACTGGTACAACTGTTCACTCTGCTTGCATACCCACCGCAACGGTAAGAATACTGCACAGAACCGTCTTTTTTGCTGTAATGTGTCTGCAAAGTCATTCTTCTTCCGCAATCGGCACAGTACAAATATCCGCTTAAACGGTTGCTGTGCGTTCCCCAAGCCGAGGCACGATTTACTCTGCTTCTGCGTTTTTGAACGCTGTCCCAAAGTTCCTGCGATATGATAGGCTCGTGTGTATTCGGAAATACATACTGTTCTTCTTCGTCTGTGCTTTTTCTCTTGTGAAGTTTGAAATTTGTGCTTACCGACTTTCGCAAAACGGTGTGACCGAGATATTCCTGCCTGTCTAAAATATTTCTTATCGTTGACATTGCCCAAAGATAAGGGTTTGTGAACTTGTTGCCGTTGTACTGTTCGGGGTGGTATTCCTTTGCGTATGCCGCAGGGGTTAAAACTTTTTCTTCGGTCAGTATTTCTGCGATTGCCCTTGTACTTTTGCCATCATTGGCAAGAGTAAAGATACGCTTTACCACTTCCGAAGCCACAGGGTCAACCACAAGCGTTTGTTTGTCGCTCGGCAGTCGGTTATACCCATAAGGGATAGAACCGCTACAACGCTTTCCGTCTTTCATACGGGCATCGAATATAGCCTTGATTTTGTTGCTCGTGTCTTTGGCATACCATTCGTTCATAATATTCAAAAACGGAGCAAAGTCATTATCCGAAGCGTTGTTACTGTCAATACTGTTGTTAATTGCAAGGAAACGGACATTTTTCTGTGGAAACAGAACTTCCGTATAAAAACCTACTTGCAGATAATTTCGCCCCAATCGGCTCATATCCTTAACAATCAAGGTTTCTACATTTCCTGCTTCAACTTCTTTTATCAGAGATTGAAAGCCAGGGCGATTGAAATTTACACCCGAAAATCCGTCATCGGTAAAATGGCGAATGTTCTCAAAACCATTCCTACGGGCATAATCTTCGAGGTATTTCTTTTGATTGGTAATAGAATTACTCTCGCCAGTAAGGTCATCATCTCTTGACAAACGCTCGTAAAGTGCTGTAATTCTTGAAGTCCTTGACATTTTCTTATCCTCCTTTCCGTATGTATTTTTTCAATTTAGGACAGTTAATTTTTTTGTCCTATTAAAGTATAGCCCTCCGGGGCCAGCTCAATGGCCGTCACCGTCTCCCCGAAAATGGAGGCCCAGTTGTCAAAGTGGCTCAAGTGGGTCTTTTCCAGAAGGTCTACCTGGAGATACCGCTGCATGGTGTAAAGCTCGGTCATGCTGTTGGAAACCGGGGTGCCGGTAGCGAACACCACGCCCTTGCCGCCTGTGATCTCGTTGATGTACCGGCATTTCAGCAGCATATCGCTGGACTTCTGTGCATCGCTGGTGGAGAGGCCCGCCACGTTGCGCATTTTGGTGTAGAGGAACAGGTTTTTATAGCTGTGCGCCTCGTCTACAAAGAGGCGGTCCACGCCAAGCTGCTCAAAGGTCACAACGCTGTCCTTCCGGGCGGTGGTGTGGAGCTTTTCCAGGCGTACAGTCAGGGACTTTTTCATCCGCTCCAGCTGCTTGATGGTGTACCGCTCCGCACCGCTGGCCTCCAGCTCCGCGATGCCGTCCTCAATCTCCGCGATCTGCTCCTCAATCAGCCGTTCCCGGCGCGCCATGGAAACCGGCAGACGCTCGAACTGGGAGTGCCCCATAATCACGGCGTCGTAGTCACCTGTGGCAATTTTGGCGCAGAACCGCTTGCGGTTGCGGGCCTCAAAATCTTTTTTGGTGGTGACGAGGATATTGGCGGCGGGATAGAGGCGCAGAAACTCGGAGGCCCACTGTTCCACCAGATGGTTGGGCACGGCAAAGAGAGACTTGCGGCACAGGCCCAGGCGCTTGCTCTCCATGGCGGCGGCCACCATTTCAAAGGTCTTGCCCGCGCCCACCTCATGGGCCAGAAGGGTGTTCTTTCCGTAGAGAATGTGGGCAATCGCGTTGCGCTGATGCTCCCGCAGGGTGATCTCCGGGTTCATGCCGGTAAATACGATGTGTTTCCCATCGTACTCGCGGGGCCGAATGGCGTTGAAGCGTTCATTGTAGGAGCGTACCAGCTCCTGACGGCGCTGGGGTTCCTTCCAAATCCAGTCCTTGAAAGCGTCCTTGAGGGCCTGCTGTTTCTGCTGGGCCAGGGTGGTCTCTTTCTGGTTGAGCACCCGGCGCTCGGTGTCGCCGTCCCGGATGGTATCGTAAATGCGGACATCCCGCAGGTTCAGGGTGTCCTCCAGGATGCGGTAGGCGCTGGCCCGCTCTGTGCCGAAGTTCATGTAGGCCGCCACATCGTCGTAGGGGATGGCGGTCTTGTTGGTGACAGACCACTCCACTGTAAACTGGGAATACAGGACCCGTATTCTCCCGCGCAGATACCCCGGCGTCTGCAAGATCTCATACATGAACTGCTGGATATACTTCTGGTCGATCCACGTCGCGCCCAGGCGCAGGTCGATCTCGGAGGCGTCCAGGTCCTTGGGAAGCGCCTGCCGCAGCGCCTCCACATTGTCCTGATACATGGGGTCCGCGTCTGCTGCCCTCTGCGCCTCCACCAGCTTCTGCCGGACGTTGCCGGAGAGGTATTCGTCTGCCGCCGCGTACTGGGGACCGCCCGCGCCGTCCGTCTCATTGGGGACGCGGAAAATGATGCCCCGCAGCTCGGCGGCCAGCTCCGCCTCAGTCTTGCCGGTGAGCTGGGCCATGTAGGGCATGTCTACCCGCGCCTTTTCTGAGATAGAGACGGCCAGGGCCTCGGAAGCGGTGTCCACATGGGTAACAGCCCGGTGGGGCTGGATGGTCCGCTTGGTGAACATATCCGCCTTGCGCTGGAGATTGCCGTCCTCGTCCAGCACTTCCAAAGAAGATAACAGGTAGTAGGAGTTATCGTCTGAAAAGGCCAGCTCGTTGCCCCGGTTGCTGATAAGGCCGAAGCGGGCGGTGAAGGCGTCATAGAGGGTGTTGAGCTTTTTCTGCTCGGCCTGAATGGAGAGCGCGTCCGCGTCGTCCATTTGCAGGTCGATCAAGCGGTTGACGCAATCCCGCAGTTCCACCATGCCGATCACGCGGGCCGTGGCGGTGGCGTTCAGCCGGGGCTTTACCATGATGCTGTTCTCCCGGAAGTACACCTCGCCGTCCACCACGGTGTAGGAGTAGTTCTTCACATTGGGGTCTGCGGGGATGGCGGCCTCCGATACGGGTTCTTCCTCATCGCCCAGTTCCGGCACCTCCACTTCCGGGATTTGGCCGTGGATGCGCCCCACCGCTTCATGGAGCTGCTGGGCAAGGTCCGCGCCCTCGATGGGGAGCACGGTATAGTCCTGGTGCCCATACTGGGTGCTCTCCGAAGCGGCCCGCCCCAGTACCATCTCCGGGTGCGCTGTGAAATAGTGGTTGATGGTGAAGCCCTCCGCCGTCTCACGGGTCCGCACCCAGTCCGGCACAATGTCGATGAGGTGGTCCCGCTTTTGCAGGAAGATGATGTCGGAGACTACTTCCGTCCCGGCGTTGGCCTTGAACGCATTGTTGGGCAGGCGGACAGCCCCCAGCAGCTCGGCCCGCTGCGCCAGATACCGGCGTACCTTCTCGTCCTTGGCGTCCAGGGTATAACGGGAGGTGAGAAACGCCACGATGCCGCCCGGACGTACCTGGTCCAGCGCCTTGGCAAAGAAATAGTTATGGATGTGGAAGCCCAGCTTGTTGTAGGCCGGGTCATTGACCGGGTACTGTCCAAAGGGCACGTTGCCGACTGCCACATCAAAAAAGCTGTTTGGAAAGTGTACCTTTTCAAACCCGCGCACGGCGATCCGGGCCTCTGGATAGAGGAGGGACGCGATGCGCCCGGTGATGCTGTCCAGCTCCACGCCGTAGAGCTGACTGCCCGCCATGGCCTCCGGCAGCAGGCCGAAGAAGTTGCCGACGCCGCAGGAGGGTTCCAGAATATTGCCCTTCTGGAAGCCGAAATTACCCAGGGCCTCATAGACCGCCTTGATAACGGTTGGACTGGTATAGTGGGCGTTCAGGGTGGAGGACCGGGCGGCGGCGTATTCGCTCTCGTCCAGCAGCCCCTTCAGCTCTGCATATTCTGTGTGCCAGTCCTCCTTGTCCTGGTCAAAGACTTGGGGCAGACCGCCCCAGCCCACATAGCGGGAGAGGACCTCCTGTTCCGCCTCCGTTGCGCCGCGCCCCTCCAGCTCAATCGCTTTCAGGGTGCGGATGGCTTCCACATTCCTCCGGTACTTCTCCTTCGGCCCGCCCTCACCCAAATGGTCGTCTGTGATGTGGAAGTTGCCAGCCGGAGGCATGGAGGGACCCGGCCCTAGCCGCTCCGGTTCGCCGGTGCGGATGGTCTGCACCACAACGTCATAGGGCAGGTGGTTTTTATCCCCTGGATAGACAGCGGTGGTCTGCGTGGTGTACGCCGGTTCCGCCGTCTCCCGGACCTCCGGCTGGAACAGTCCCGCGTTGCGCTCGTCCTGCCGCAGCCATTCCTCGAATTGACCGCGGCTGACCATCTGCTGGCTCCATGCGTAAGGGCCGGTATCAATGCGGATTTCCTGCTCGCCAATGTGGCCGATGGCGCCGCTGATCTCCTGGTCGGGCGCGGGCAGCACCACATGGTCGCCCACCTGATAAGTTGGGGTGCCCGTCAGATGCACCGCCTCCCGCTGAACCGGCGTGTGGGAAAAGCCGTCCAGCTCCTGTTGATACAGGGCGCGGAGGACGGCGGCCAGCTCTTTCCAGGAGGCGGAGACGGTGGCAAGTATCTTGTCATCGTCCCAGATGATCTCGGCTTCCATGCCGGTGGTGGTCGTCCGGTAGTCCGCCGCCTCGCCGGTCACAAGGCCCATGGTCTCCACCCGGCCCGAGAACTGGGCGGAGAGACGCTGGGAGAGCTTGGTGTTGCCCTCGCCGTTCCGCAACCACCGGGAAACATAGTCCTTGTCCCGGTCTTTCAGCAGGCCGGAGGCCAGCACCTCCCGCAAGTCCTGGTCGAACCGCTCTAAATCAGCGGGTAGGAACTCGGTAATTGCGCCGTTGCGCTGGTCCTGCTTCAGCAACCGCTCAAAGTTCTCTCGCGTCTCCAGCCGGTTGACGGGATAGGCCAGCGTGGGGTCCAGAAGCTCCACCTGTCCCCGTTCCAGGGAGGCGATCTTGTACTCCCTATCCTCCAGATAGACAAAATCCCCAGCGCCGTAGGCTGAGGCCAGCGGGTCGCGGGGCTTGCCGTCAATGGTGATTACCCCCGGCACCGCTCCATCCTCCGGGATGGCCTCCTGTATCTCTGTCCATTCCTCGTCAGAAACCGCAAGGTCTACTTCATGGGTTGGCTCCCCGGCCCCGATGATGATGGTATCGCCGTTGCGGGACACCGGCTGGCCTGACAAGTCCGGCTGGGCCGGTTCCGTCAGGGCGGCATAGGTCTCCTCCAACACGGTCTGGTGGAGACTGTTGTGAAAGCCGGTCAGGTCATAATAGAGGCGCATAAAATTGGGGTCCTCAATAGACAGCACCGCCCGTTTGATGGCCTCCTCACCCTCAAGCATGGCGTTTTCCCGGTCCGAGTTCTGTACGGCGTTCCGGTATGCCTGATCTGAAAGCACCTTTTCCCGCACAATGGGCAGATAATGCTCGTAAATCTCCCGGACGGTTGGGGACGGCCCCAGTTCTGGCACTTTGACGATCTCCGGCGCGGACGCAGGCTGAAATACACCATTGTCCAGATACGTCTCAAACAGGGGCCGGAACATCTCGGCCACGCCGCGCTCCGGCATGTCAGGGGTCGTGTACCAGACATGCTCCTCGTCCACATGGTCGATCACCAAACGAATGACCGAATCGTTTTCATCCGTGTGACTGTCTAAAGCGTCCCCTGGCCGGTAGGTATGGCCGCCCTTGGTGGTATAGGTCTCCAACGCATCTGTACCAGTGGCCCGCTCCACATCAGCCATGACCTGACGAATAAAGGGGTCGCTGCCCAGTTTTTCCGGGTCCACTACCTTGCCGTCCACAATGCCGCGCTCGGCCAGCCGCTCCCGTATCTCCACCGGGTCAATATTTTCAAAGTTGTCCTGTTCTTGCTCGGTGAAGAACTCGTCCCGCTGAATGAGCTGGGCGATCCGGCGCTGGACCTTGGGCCACGGCACATCGCCCGCAGCGCCGTCCGCCGTGACCGGGAACGCGGGCAGGCTGTCGCCATACTCCTGTTGCAGCCATGCGGCGGTGTCTTTTTCCCGCCCATGCTCCTTCATGTAGCGGACCACGGCCCGCTTGCTCTCCATGTCCCCGTTCCAGTCCCGCAGGGCCGCGTCAATGTCCGCCTGGGTCAGCGCCCCATGGCGGTCCGTGGTAGGGATTTCCGGCTGGTGCGGGACCTCCGGGCTGTCAGGCGTCCTTGCCTCGTCCGCACCGGCTTCGGCCTCATGAGCGGGAATGGCCTGCTCCTTGTCCCGTGCGATCTCCTTTTCCGCCAACAGGCAGACCTCCCCCCAGGTCAGGCGGGTAATAGCGGTAGGGTTGAGATAATTGCCCTCCCACACATGGAACTGGTCCGGGAAACCACGAAAACCGATGGTGGTCCCATCGCTGGCCGGGTACTGATGCAGGACCTCGCCAAACCGCAGGCGCAGATAGCTGACCCGCAGATGTTCCTCCGGGTGGTCGGCAAAGAACTTGGTCAGGGCCTCCCAGGTGGCGCTCCCATCTTCATGGCGCAGAATTTCCGGGAGATACTTTTCGTGGAAGGGCGGCAGGGAGGCAGGCGGCGGGCTGACGGTCTCAGCGGCGGGCTGCGTGATGAGTGCGTCCAAGGTAAGCTGCTCCGGCTGCATGGGAGGCGGATAGGGGGCGCGGGGCACCGGGGGCGGCAGCGGTTCCCCGCGCTGCTGAAAGCCCCGCACGATAGCGTCCCAGCGGCCTTTTTCCACCGGAGTGAAATAGTCCTGAGCGGATGCCAGCTCCTTCAGCCGTGCCGCCGCCCGGCTCCATGGGATGTGTATGGACCCGCCGGGCTGGTAACGCCTGAACTCGATGTCTTTCGTGGTATAGATCACCGTCCCGTGGCTTCCGTCCTGATAGGTTTGGCTGTGGGAGTAAAAGGACCCGTATTCCTGCTTCAAAAAGGCTACGGCGGCCTTTGTGTCCGGCATCCCCAGGAACAGGGCGTAAATCCGCAGCTTGCCGTCCAGATTGCCGGACCCCCGGCGCAGCTCCGCGTCCCACTCCGCGTCGGAGATGGAAAAAGCGGAGGGCGTTTCCACGCTCTCCGCTTCCGCGATAGACTGCCGCTGTTCCTGTTCCGAGGGGAACAGGGTCAGTTGTTGTTCCTGTCCGGTTAGCTGAATACCAGCTCGTTCAGGATGATCTCCTCCGCCTGCGCTTTCAGGGTGTTCATCAGGCCCGCCCACTTCATTGGGTCTGCTGCTTTCAACGCCTCCGTCACGCCCGCCTCCTTCGCCATCTGCGGCATCATCTCGGACAGACGCCGGTGGGCCGTCTCGTCGATCTCCCGCAGGTGCGGGTACAGCTTCCCCTCCAGCACCAGCTTCTGAAACAGGATGGGCCGGTGCTCCTTCAGATGCTGCCTGCGCATCCTCCCGTACTTGCCCAGCGGTGCCGCCTCCGGCTCCTCCGTCAGCTTCAGGTCCGGGATCAGATAGTCCCCGTTCTGTGTGTAAGTCAGCTCGTTCTCCATGGTTCTGGCTCCTTTCCGTGATTTTCTCCCGCTCATAGCGTTTGATGGTGACTTCAATGTGGCGCAGCACCTGTTCGCTGACCTCGCTGACCGCCGTGCCCAGGGCGGAGACGGCGGCGGGGGTATTCCAGTCAAAGACGCTCAGAAAGTCCTCATGCCCGAAATACTGCTCCGGGTCCAGCCCGCAGCGGGCCATCAGCGTATAGGTGATGCTGGTGGAGGCGGCGCTTCGGAACGACGCCCCTACGTTGTAATCATCATATTCCTCCAGAAACGAATCTTCAATGATGCCGAGAATATCCCGTTGGTGGTCCTCCCAATAGTCCTTTGCCAGCCGATCCGCTACAAGCTCCAGCTGATATTCCAAACCGTTCGCGCCGGAAACCTCATAGCGGGCCTCCAAAGCCCGCAGTACCGTGTCCATGTGCTCGTCCTGTAACTGCCAGAGATAGGGGCGGCGTGCATTGTCTCCGCCGCCTGTGTCCGCCACGTCGAACACATAGCGCAGGCTGGGCTTTTCGCCGCTGCTATCCACCAGGGCGATGCCCCTGGACCCGCGCCGGACATACCGGCGCATCCGTTTGTTCCAAAAGTCATACTCCGCGCAGGCCGTGGCCTCCGGGCGCTGGGCATAGATCATAAGCTGCTCATGGTAGGGGTATTTATAGAGGCGGGCGGCGGTGGCGAGAAAAGCCGTCCACTCCTGATAGCTTCCGGTGATCTGCTCGGCGGTCCTGGCCGCCATCTGCTCATAAAACTGTGCTCTGTTTGCCATGCTCAAAACCTCCCTTCGGATGGTAAATAGCACAGGGGACGGCTGTGCGCCGCCCCCTGCCGGTCAGTCCATAAAGTCCGGGATAAGTTCCAACTGCTCATAGTCCGCGTCGCTCAGTTCCCGCAGCTTTTCCAGCGCGCTGTCCGTCAGCTCCCGCAGCTCCGTCTCGTCCGGCTCCAGGTATCCCCGCATCTCCTCCAGGTTGGCAATCAGGCCCTCCCTGGTGCCGGGGTCGTAAATGCTCATCAGTTCCATTTCCTCATAGGTAAAGTGCTTCATGGTTATCGCTCCCTTTCTGTGCTTTTTTCCGCTGTTTTTTCCTCTGCTCCTGTGCTGGTGGTGCAGTTCTAAGCTGTGCCACCACAGATTTTTTCTTTTCCGTCTGCTCCTTATGGACCGCTTGCGCAAGGTCTACAAGGGAAACCTGCTGACCGGCCTTGACCTGGGCCTCCAGCTCGGCCACGCTGGGAGTGTTGTTGAGGATGCCGTCGAGCTGGTTGTCGTTCTGCTCCAGGCTGTCCTCGGCGGCCCGGAGGGGGTTGCGCCCGGAGAAAAAGCCGGGCAGCTCGGAAAAGGCGTACTGGTCTACATAGTGGCAGGATAACACGCCGCCCTGCTTGAGCACCACGATGTCGCTGATGCTCATGCTGGGGCTGTGGTAGTCCGCCGGGTGGTCCTCTTTGAAGCGATGCCAAAGCTGATCGAGCTGCTGAAGGGTGTCACCCTGGCCGGTGAGCGGGGCGGTGTAGACCAGATCATAGTTGCCCTTCCGGGGGGACGCGCCCTCCGCCCGAAGGCGCTCCAGAGAGATATCGCGCAGGTCCCTCAGCTCCGGCCCACGGTGAAGCTGATAGAGGGCGAAGCAATCCCCCTGGTGGTCCAGAAAGGCCGCCTCCCGCCTCTGCTGTTCCTCCTCACGGAGACGGTTCTGGATGGCATCGTCAAAATCCGGGCTGGCCTCCCATTCCTCGCGGGGAACGGCAAAGAGGCCGTCGTGGTTATCAAAGTCCGTCTCGTCAAAGACCATCTCCGGGTTCTCGCCGGGGCGGATGAGATAGACGGTGAAATCGCTGCCATACATAAGCTCCGCCGTATCCAGGGAGAGCGGAAGCAGGTCATTCTCCGTATAACCGGCTTCGGTCAGATGTTCCATGCTCATGGAGGGGTCCGGCATGGGGTAGGTGTCCAGCTCCGTATCAAACAGCACCGCGTCCTCGGCGGCAAAGTGCTCGATCAGCTTTTCGCGGCTGGAAACCGCAGGCGGTTCCAGTTGGGCCTCCTGCAACTTTTCCACCAGCTCCAAGGGAACCGCCTCCACCTTCTCCGGCCTCTCTCCCATGGTGTCGAACACTTCCTCCCGCACGGCGGCCAGGGGGTGCTTGATGGGAGAGAGCGCCACGTCCTCCGCGTCGATTACGCCGCCGTCCCGCAGCCGCATGGTCTCCTTGTCGTAGAGGGTGTAGTCGTAGCCCTCGTCCCGAAGCTGGATATGGAGATAAGCGGCGTCGTCCAGCAGATACAGGGCCTCCAGCTCTTTGGAATCCGTCTGGTCCAGTGCCCGCACCTGCCGGGCGGTCATGTCTCCCGCCTCCAACTGATACAGCAGCTCCCGGCATCGGTCTGTTGGACCGACATAAATCACCTCGCGGGGAATGTAACTGTCGCCGTTCCATTCGCCGGCCTGGAGATAGCCCTGGTCCTGATAGGAGGTGGCGTTGGGGTTAGCCTCCAAGCGGAAGGTCAGGCCCTGGTCCCGGATGTCGCTCAATTTCTCCAGCCGATCCAGCATTGCCACAGCGGTGGGCAATCCTGTCTGCTCTCCTACACGGTCCAGCGTATTACGGATGTCGGCAAAATGGCCCGCCCGCAGCTCCTCCATGATCTCCACAATCGCCTGCTCCCTGGGGTCCAGCGAATAGGGGTGTTGCAGCATCCCGGCGGCTTCCAGCTCCGCCATGTAATCGTAGAGGGCGGCGGCAAACTGTTCCGGCGTGTCCAGCCCCTCGAAATTCGCCGAAATTTTCGGCGCATTTTCCTGTTCCAGCTCAATGCCGCGCTCCTTGCAGACCTCGGCGAAGTGGCGGTCAATCTCACCGATGAGCTGATTGGCTGTCTTATTGATGGTCGCCAGACAGGCGCGCAGCTCGGACAGTTCCTTGTCCTTGCTCCAGGACGCAAGGTAGCCGAAGCTGTTGGCCCCGGTCTCAACGCCGCAATACTGGCAGACCACATAGGACACGCTCTCCGCCTCCAGCTCCTGGGCGGTCCGCACCGCCTTGTCCTCACGCACACCCCTCTGATTATGGAGGATGGAGTGGGTGATCTCATGGACAGCGGCGCATACCGTCTGGACCTCGCTCATACCCGCCCGGATGGAAATGCTCTGCTCGTCCAGACTGAAATAGCCGTCCAGGTTCTCCGCCATGGGCTTGATCTCCATAGGCACCGGCGCGGTCCGGCGCAGGGCCTCCATAAACGCCTCGTACTGCTCTACATCGCCGGTCAGGTCCTGGGCCAGCTGTGGGAGGGGCTTGCCGTTGGTCTGAGACACGTCGAACACCGGCACCGGGCGGAACCGTGGCACCTGCACCTCCCGTTTCTCTGTGATAACCTGACCGTCCTCGTCCAGCACCGGCGCTTTGGTGTCCGGGTCCAGCTTCTGCCGCTCCACCGTTTTGACGATGGGAATAGGAGCCATGATATAAATGGCCTTTTCCCCCTTGTTGATGAACCGCTCAAACTGTTCCTTCCACCGCTTGGCGCTGGCTACACGGGTGGCGTTGGGCCGCTGCATGTGGATGAGAAGGACGTTGCGGGCGGAATAGGTGTGAAACCGGGACATGACGGCGAGGTAATCCCGAAACCGCTCGCTTTCAAACACGTCCCGGATGCCCTGCTCCAGCCGCTGGTTCAGGTCCTTCATACGTTCCTCGCGGCTGGGATAGCTTTTCTTTGCCATAAGGCGCTCCTTTCTGCACATAAAAAATGCCCCCGCACAGGACGGGAAACACCGTCCCGTGCGGGGGTGGTTTGGATTGAAAAATAGAAAAAGTAAATGCGTTTTGTGGGCTGCCTGGGAAAGTGGTTTCCCGCTCCGGTTTTACCGCTGAAAAGCCCCGGAAATCCGGCCTTTTCAGCGGCCGCTTTTTCTAAGGTCTGCCCTTGTTCCGGGCCGCCCACTCGCGCTTGCTGCGGCGGGTCCTTCGTGCGGCGCACTCCGGGCAGTATAGGGTATTTTTCGCCTTGGGGACAAAGGGCCGCCTGCACTCCCGGCACCGCCTCCGGCTGTCTGCCATAATCTCCGCTTGCAGCTCCCGGTCTGCGGGCAGGACGGCGGCGCGGAAGTACCGGCAGAGTACGGAGCAGGTGAGCATCTGTGGGCAGGGGCACGGCTCATACCCATCGTCCAGCAGAAGGCAGTTGCCGCCGTTGCAGTTGGCGCACAGGGACCGGATCAGCCGTCTGGCCCGGCGAAGCTGGGCCTCGGTCATACGGGGCGGGTCATTCATGGCTGAACTCCAGCCGGAAGCTGGCCCGCGTCCCGTCGTCCGTGAGTGCCACCGTGGCCGTATAGGTCTTGCCGGTCTTTTCCGACCACAGACCGGAGATCTGGGTGCGTCCGTCCTTCAGCAGCGCGGCGACAATAGCCTTAGTGGGCGTTTTCTTTTTGTTTTCCCACCACTTGCTGTTTTTCCAGATGGCGAAACCGCAGGCCCGGTTTTCACAGAAAAAGCCCTGCCTGCCCTCGGTGACGGTCCCGCCGCACCGTGGGCAGCGGCCCACCGCCTCGCGGGTGGAGGGGAACAGAACCGCGCTGCCCTCTACCGGGCGGCAGGTCTCCACCAGTTCCCGCAGCATGGCGGCGATCTCGTCCATGAAATCGCCGGGGGCCAGTGTCCCGCGCTCTACCTCTTTCAGCCGGTGCTCCCACTCGGCGGTCAGCGTGGGAGACTGTAACTGCTCCGGCAGCACCGTGATGAGCGCCGTGCCCAGGGGGGTGGGCAGGAGAGAGACGGTTTTCTTTGCCCTTTTCCGCTCCACAAAACCAGCGGACACCAGTTTTTCCAGAATAGCGGCGCGGGTGGCCGGTGTGCCAATGCCCTGCCTCTCGGCATCTTCCGGCATATCCTCCTTGCCCGCCATCTCCATGGCGGAGAGCAGGGAGTCCTCTGATACGTTTTGTCAAGGGTGTTTAAGAACTTTTTTCGCTGTCATTCAAAATCAGACGCTTGATTTTGTCGCTCATGGTTTCTTTGCTCGTTTCACTGAAATGGATTTTGACGCGGTAGGTGGTCTTTCCGATTTTCTTTATCATTACAGGTGGCGCGGCTTCCTTTACGGTCAGAGGGGAAGCGGTTGCGGGGGTGCTGCGGTTGCTGGTGTCGTTGTTCATAGGCTCTCCTTTCCATGAGAAAAGCCCCATGCGGTCATACATGGGGCGGCTGTTTTGGGGGTGAAGTGGCGAAGTGGCAAAGTGGCAAGGTATCTGGGTTTTGCCACTTGGATTTTGCCATTTCACTTTTTAAGGGCGTGATACCATGCTGCGCCGATACGCTTTGAGATAATTCGCCCGTCAAGGTTTTTCTTTGCCGCCCGGACGGTACGGGCAGAAATCCCGGCCTCTGCGGCGGCTTTCTCTATATCCTCGCTGGCAAGCTCTTTCCCGTCTGCAAGCAGGTCAAGTATCAGTCTTTCGGCTTGCTCGGTCTTGGTGGCGGTGTTCCCGCCCGCGCCGGACAGCAGCTCGTCGGCGGTGATGTCGTATTCGCCTATCCATGAAAAGCCCGTTTCCGGGTCAAGGCAAAAGGCAACGGGCTTGCCCTCCGGCGCAAGGGAAGATTTGTCATGGACGATAACGCGCACATTCGGTTCTCGCTTCACGCGCCCGATCAGCAGGACGCTCCTTGCTGCGGCGCGGAAGTCGATAGAACCTAAGCCCCGGTATGCGCTCTGCCCTCCGGCAGCTTTGTTGAGATGTCCGATAAGGATAACGGCGCACCCGGTACGCTCGGCAACATCGGCAAGGCGGCGGAACATGGGGCGCACTTCGTTTGCCCGGTTCATGTCGGTTTTTTCGCCCATGTACGCCTGTATGGGGTCAAGGATAATCAGACGCGCCCCGTTCTGCGTGATTGCCTTTTCTATGCGCTCATCGGACAGGGTAAGCTCCCGCTTGGCTTCATCAATCACAAGAACGCGGTCAAGGTCTGCGGCGGCTTCTATCAAGCGGGGCTTGACGGTATCGCCCAGCCCGTCCTCGGCGGTCTGGTAAATTACTTGGAATGGCGGCAAGGATTTCATTCCCGGCAGCGTTCCCCCGGTGGTGCAGGCGGCGGCAAGGCGTAGGGCAAAAGTGGTCTTGCCCTCGCCGGGATTGCCTTGCACAATGGTTACTTTCCCAAAGGGGATATACGGCTCCCATAGCCATTCAACGGTCTGTGTATCAACCTCGCTCATGCGGATAATCTCAACGGTTTCTTCCTGTGGCGGTTCTTTCAAGCCGTAAATCGCTTCCCGGATATACTTCCCGTCCGCGATTTCTGCCCGGTGCTGCAATACCTCGTTCCAGTCCTTGTAAAGCGGCACAAGGCGGTGAACGGTCAAGCCCTCCGGCACAAGCTCCGCAAGGCGGCTGCAAGCGTCGCTTCCGGCGTTGTCGTTGTCAAGGCAGAGGTAAACGGTTTTGATGTTCGGACGGTCAGAAAGGAAACGCAACAGGGCTTTTTCTCCCACGCCGCCCAACGCCAGATAGCTTTGCTTCTGCCAATCCTTTTTGAACAGGCAGAGGAAAGATAACAGGTCAATGGGGGCTTCAAAGACGAAAAGCCGTTCGCCCTCGCCCCGGTAGCAGAAATTAAAGGCTTTGTCGCTGCCTTTCACATCAAGCCGGAAGCTCCCGGCTGTGCCGCGCTGGTGGGCGTAGCGTGGTACTCCGTCCTCGTCCCGCCCTACGAATACGGCGTTGTGGTGGGCGGCTTCCTCGTAAATATCCCCGGTGGCAAAGAAAAAGCCCGTCACATCTTCATCAATGCGGCGGGCGGCTGTGAGGTAGTTCCTCGCTATGCGGTTGTCGGTGCTGCGGGGTGGCAGTCGGAAGTCAGAGAGGGGCGCGGGGCTTGGTCTGTCCGGCGGCGGGGCTGCGCCTTTTTCTCCTGTCAGCATTTCAACGGCTTCGGTGAAGCTCTTGCCGAAAAACTCCATGACAAAATCAACGGGTGCGCCGCCCTTGCTCTGGCTGTGGCGATACCATTTGTTTCCCCGGACGGTCAAGCTGTCGTGCCGTTTCCAGCGGTACTCGTTCCCGGCGCGGGTAAGCTGCTCGCCCTGTCCGTGCAGAAAAGAAACAAGGTCGGCTTGGTTGGCGCGGTCTATTTGTTCTTGGGTGTAATACATAGTTGATACCTCTCTTTCTGTGGTTGAATTGTTCATAGTTTTGATGTAGAATGAAACCGAAAAATCGGAAGTTAGTGAGGTGCTGGATTGTGAATGAAAGAGAAAAAATTATTCACTTATGGTTTGAAATGTGGCTTACAAAACAGGATTTAGGTATTGATGATATTTTTGCAGAAGATGTAATTTATACTGAAAGTTGGTGTCCAAAATATAATAACCGTCAAATCGTAAAACACTGGTTTCAGGAATGGAATACTCGTGGCAAAGTCGTTGCTTGGGAAATCAAACAATTTTTCCACAAAGGAAATCAGACGATTGTGGAGTGGTATTTCAAAAATGAAATGAACAATGGGAGCATAGAGGAATTTGATGGAATTTCGCTGGTTGAATGGACAAAGGATAATAAAATAAAATCATTGAAAGAGTTTGGTTGTAATTTGAATAATTATAATCCTTATGAGCATAGTGACCAGCCCGAATTTAGGGACGAAAGAGCAAGTTGGTTTTAATATTAGGGATCAATAGCGTCCATTTTATCAGAAAACATTTAGGACGGACAGGCAAAATAGCTTGCCCGTCCTTTTCTTTATCTCTCCTGTTCCTGCCGCTTGGTGCGGTTCTGTGTCTGCTCCGGCTGCTCGGCTTTCAGCGCAATATCCACGCATTTGCGTATCTTCTGAAGCTCGGCAACTTCGGCGCGGGCAGCTTTCAGTTTGGTGTAGTCGGTATCTCTCTGCGCTTTGAGGTCAGCGTATTCCTGTTTCCATTCGGAGATAGGCAGCGTCTTTGTATCCGTCAGATTTGCATGGAGATAGCGGCTTGCTGCGTTCCATAGAGTCAGCTCGGCGCGGTGGGCTTCCTCATACTTATCCCGTTTGTTCGTCCAGCCATTTTTCAGCTTTTTCAGTTCGGCATGAATGGGCTTGTACTGCAAATAATTCTCGCCGTTCTCTATCAGCTTTTGCAGCTCTTTCATGCGCTGCTCGGCGGTTTTCATTCCCTCCCGGATAGAAAAGGCTTCATCACTGACAGAGGAAAGAGAAGCGTCCAACTCGTCAAGAGTGGAGATACCATGCTCCGCAAGATAATTCGCTGCCTGTGATATGGTTTTCAGTTCGTCGGCTGCGTGTTGGTGCTGCCAGCTCTGCGAATACTTCCGGCTCTTTTCCCTCTGAACGCTCAAATACTTCATCAACAGATTTGCGAGGTTGGGAGATTGCGGCGGCTGCTCCGGGGCGGTTTCCCGCGCTTTGAACAGGTCGGCAATCCATTCCTTGAGCTTCCCAATCTGCGCCCGGATTTCCCGGATAAGGCGGTTTGTCTTTTGAATACTGCGGTTCAGTTCGCCTTTCTCGGTGGCGATACCTTTCTTCTCCATCTGGCAAGCCGCCACGCCCATGTGGACGGTGGGTATCTCGTCTATGCCGCGCTCGGCGTTGCTGCGGTGGTCGATACGCTCCGGGCTTCCGTTCCTCTCCAAAAAGTCGTTGGTAAAGTCAGCCCATGCCTTGCGCCACAAGAGGGTGTTGTCCTTGTCGTTCCAGCCTGTAAGGTCAACTTTGTGGGTTTTGTATCTGCCGCTTGGCAAGCGGATACGCTCGCCGTTTTCATCAAGGTCATATTCCTTTTTGGACTTTGCCGCCCACGCGCCGCGCCCGTCAAGGGGGCGCATAGTCAGCATGATATGACAATGGGGATTGCCGCTGTCGGTGTCGTGAATGGCAAAATCCACACACATTCCTCTGGAAACAAATTGAGAGGAACAGTATTCCCGGACAAGCCGGGTCTGTTCCTCTCTGGATAATTCTATGGGGAGTGCCGCGTCAATCTCTCTGGCAAGCTGGGCGTTCCCGGCTTTCTCGTAAAGTTCCACGCTGTTCCACAAGGTTGAACGGTCAGAGAAAGAGGGCGGGGCATGGAGCGGCAGCATGATTTCGGTATGGACAACGCCGCCTTTGCGGGTGTAGTCGTGGGTCATTCCGTCCCATTCGTTTGTCAGCTTTTCGCCGCTTCGGTAGGCGGCTGCGGCAACGGCTGATTTGCCTTTTCCTCGGCTCACAATGCCGATGTTCCAATGGTAAATGGCTATGGGTATCACCTCCCGGATAGGATAATAAAACCCGCAAAAATGGTACAGACGCCAACGGCGGGTGTACTGTTTTTGTGGGTGTGCAGGGATAGCCGCGAAGCGGCGCAAGGGGTGCAGCCCCTTGTTGCGGCAAAGCCGCCATATCGGAGCGCGGGGAAAGTTCCCTGTGCGGAGATAAGCCCTCGGCAGAGCGCACACGCCCGCAAGGGTGTATAAGTGCGCCCTTAGTTCCTAAGGGATTTTCAGCTTGTCGTTTCCTCGGCTCGTTTTTTCAGATATTCCCGTACCGGCTCACTCGTCAGTGCAAGCCTAAGAAGCGCGGCAGCTTCCTCGTCGGTCATGTCCTTTGCTTCCGGCACAATGCTTTCAAAGACCGCGCCCCGGACAATAAGGCGGTGGCTGCGTGTTCTGCGTTCCTCTTGGGACAGCTTTTGACGCAACATCTTTTCCCGGTTCTCAAACTGCCGGATTTTCTTCTTTCCGTCCTCAATCTCGGCTTGCAACTCCTCGCGGGTTTTCTCTCTTGGCTTTGTCATGGTTGGGCGCTCCTTTCTGCTCATAATCATAGAAAAAGGACAGTCGATTTTCTCGGCTGCCCTTGTAAAATAGAAAACTTATTTACTTTGCAAGAAGGTTTTGTTCGGATACTTTTTCATCAGAAGTATGGCTTGTTTGGGCGTGGGGCATATCAGTCTGAGTTTCCGTCAAAGTCTGTGTTATGATAGTGTTCATATAACCAGTATTTTCCCTCAAACTCAACGACAATGTTATCGCCGTACTGATAAACCGCAGCCCCTACAATATCATCATTTGCTTGGAAATTTTCTTTTGGTTCTTCCGAAGAACTAACTGTGTTTTCGATTTTTCCTAACAAATTGAAAGAACTTTTTTCATCTGCGAAGTTGGGTTGAGAGTCAACGATTTGATAAAGCGTATCATTTACATAGACCATAGGAGCAATATCTCCAGAAATGGGAACCAATGCCTTTAGCAAATCTTCTCCTGTTACACCTAATTGTGCTTCATCGCTTGCAAAAGGAATACGCAGCAGGTATTGTTGGTCTACTTCGTAAAGATATATATAAATGCCTGAGCCAACATCTTGTGTGTCACCTAAAAGAGAAAGAACATCTTCTCTTGTCATGGTCGGTGTTAGTTCTTTAATTTGCTCAGATGTTACCTGCGTCGGTGTATCGAGCGGTTCTTTGTTTTCTGGTATTAGACTAAGAATTTCTTCAGTCAACGGGTTACTTTCTCCTGCGTCAATCGTTTTTGCAGCTTCTTTTATTTCTTTATGAGAATAGTCGCTCAAATCTTCAACAGCAATGCCGAGAGAATTGAGATAATCAACCGCTGCATTATATTGAATTATATCAACGGCAAATGCGGTCAATGGTATCATCAAGCACAAGCAAGCTGCAATAGCCCCCCACTTTACCCAAATGGGCTTTTTGGCTTTCTTCTTGTAGTTGAGAGCTTCATCGACATATTTTGTGTCAAGCTCGCTCATAGCGTCGGAAAACTTCTTTGCATTCATACGAATACCTCTCTTTCAATCAAATATTGCTTCATCTTCTCGCGGATACGGGTCAGCCGGACAGAAATGTTTTTTTCTGAAAGCCCCATAAACTCGGCTATGTCCTTATAGCTGTCGGAAAACCAATAGCGGCGCATGAAAATAACGCGGTTTTCGGTAGTCAGCGTGTCTAAAAATGCTTCAATGATACGGGCTAACTCTTTGGCTTCGATTTCTGCTTCTACTGTATTCGGGGCTGCTATACAGGCTTCAATTTCTTCCAAAGCAATCGTGTAATGGCTGCTCCGTTTGGCTGCTTCCTTTCTCCAATAGATTTTGAGTGAAATGTTCCGAACGATTTTAACAAGATAAGATAGCAGCGGGTTAGGTCGTGCCGGGGGAATGGCGTTCCATGCGCCTAAATAAGCGTCGTTTACACATTCCTCCGCGTCTTGTCTGCTGCCTACGATATGGTAGGAAAGATTGTGGCAGACCTTTCCGTATTTTATATCCAGCTCTCGTATGCCTTGTTCTGAACGTCCAAAAAACATTTCTATGATTTTTTCGTCGTCTATCATCTCACCGCCTCCTTTCGGGCTTCACCTATGTACTACGGTTTCAGCGGCAAATACTACATCTAATCCGAAACTTTTTCAAAAAAATTATAGCACATCTTTTTGAATAGGGTGTGTCAAGTTGCCGGAATGTTTCTTTGCCGCTTTGCTGGCGGCGTTCCTCCGTTCCTCACTGTATGGGGCGGTCAGACGGAAAGAGAAACGTCCCTTTGCAATATCAAACTCCATGCAGCCCGTTTCGGGGTCTGCGTCGGTCTGGCGGCACTGGTCGGGGTGCTGTCCGGCGTAGGCGGCAAGCCGCTTCTTTAAGTCGGTGTTGTGGGTGCGGATATGGATAAGGGGGTCTTTCTCGTCAAACCAAATATCGGTGGTCTTTTCCTGCTTCGTAAGCCCTGTTCTCATAAACTCTCCTTTCTGCGCCCCTGTTACGCAATAGGGGCATTTTTCGGGTGTTTTTCCCGGCTCTTGACTTGAGGAAAATGAGGATTTTCAAATAGAAACCGCCCGGACGGGGAGTGTATCGTCGGGGCGGCTGTTATCGCAAGATTTCTGTTTTTTCCGGTTCTTGACCGTCAAACATAAATTAGCTCATGCTATGTGTTCTCCTTTCTGTTCGGCGGCAAGGGGCAGTTGCTCGGCTTGCTCCTGCTCCTGCTGCTCTTTCCATTGCCTGCGTTTCTTTTCCATATAGCGTCGATTGTACTCTGCTTTTTTCGCTCGGCGGCGTTCCTGTTCCGCTAACGCGGCCTTTTCTTCCTCGGTCAGTTCCACTTCCTTGTGAGGGATGTCCACCTTACCAACAAAATTAAAGAAAATTTCAATTTCCTGTATTCTGCTTGCTCCTTTGCCCTGGGCTTGGTGGACGAGGATTTTTTCTACAAACTCATTTATCATGGCAGGGGTCAACTCGGAAAAGTCTGTATATTTTCTGACAAGGGAAAGAAACTTTTCGGCGTTGATGGTTTCCCTGCTTATGCGTTCAAGTTCCTGTTGGTCTTGGGAAACGATTTCTGTCAAATCGCTTAGCTCGGCCTCGAAATCTCTGAGCATTTGTTCAAAAAGGGTATCGGAAAGTCGGCCACTTACATTGTCCTCATAGAGCTTTCGGATTAGGCGGGTCAGTTCATCGGTACGCTTCTCGTTGCGCTGCTTCCGCTGGCGAATGGATCTTGCAGCTTTTTCCTGCCTGTCCTCGGAAGCGGAGCAGACCTGTGCCATAAACTCAGCTTCATTGTTCAACGCATAGTCACAAACGCCCTTGATGGCTTCCAACAAAAGCTCGTTTACAACAGCAGTACGAATAAGGTGCGTCGTGCAGTATTTATCATAATGCTGGTTGCCCAAATCATAACGGGAACAGTTGTACTCGTCACGATCCGGACGCTTTTTCCCGTTGGGTCTGCCCGCCCAGTCACGCGCGTTTCCGGCCTTGCCCCTGTGGTTATACATCTTTGCACCGCAATCCGCGCAAAACATCAAGCCGGTTAGTGGATTGGCCTTTCCTATGCTGTCTGTCCGGCGAATGGTTTTCCGTAGAGTTTGTACGCGTTCCCATGTTTCCTTGTCGATGATAGCTTCTTGTGTGTTCTCAAAAATGACTAAATCCTCTTTGGGGGTCATTTTGACGCGCTTATCTTTATAGCTCTCCTTATAAGTCCGAAAGTTTACCGTATGCCCCATATATTCCTGCTTGGAGAGTATGTCGGCAACTGTACCGCCGCGCCATGTGTAGGGGTCTGCGGCATTGTAGTTTGATTGATGGTTTCCCATACCGCGCTGTGCAAGATAGTAAGAGGGGCGCTCAACCTTTTCCGTTGCCAATATGCGGGCAATTTCATACGGGCCTTTTCCCTCAATGGCCATGCGATAAATCCGGCGTACTACTTCGGCAGCTTCCTCGTCGATAATCCAATGGTCTTTGTCGTTGGGGTCTTTCTTGTAACCGTAGATACAGTGGTTGCTTGTGTGCTTGCCGGACATACCTCTTGCCCGTAAAACAGAGGTTATCTTACGGCTGCAATCACGAATATACCATTCGTTCATAATGTTCAAAAAGGGTGCAAACTCGCTGCTTTCCCGTTTGTCGCTATCTACTCCGTTGGTAATGGCAACAAACCGCACACCTTTCTCTCTGAACATCACTTCGGTGTAAAAGCCCACCTGTAAATAATCTCTACCGACGCGGCTCAAATCTTTAACAAGGACAGCAGCGATTTCGCCTTTTCCAATGCCCTCAATCATGCGCTTCCAACTTGGGCGGTCAAAACTTCCACCAGACCAACCATCATCTGTGAAGTGGACGCAATTCGTAAAACCGTTGGCTTTCGCATAGTCCTCCAGCATTTTCTTTTGAAAAGCGATTTGTCAAGGGTATTTTCACCATAAAACACGCATGACATATAATTTTTTCAAATTAGGCATATACTAATTCTTTCCTACATCCTGTCCTACATCCTGATAGAGCATACTGAAAGAAGTTCGGCATCCTCGCCCACAAGTGCTTCGGATGCCGCTTCATATCTTTGGAACAGCATATGAACTGCGCTGTTCCATAAACTTTATTCATTGATATTTGTCTGTACATCTTGATATAGGCTGTTGGCAGACAATTCTCCTCCAATGGCAAACGCTTTCCCGGCTTCTGTGTCACCTTGCAAATGGTACACAAACCATGCCGTCATATAACCGTCAAACTGCTTGTATGAGTCGCCATGGTCTACATTTTTCTTTCTTGCAATCACTTTATCTACTGTTTCAGGGAGCAGGCTGTAATTCTCCTGCAAAGACCACAGCGGGCAAATCCCCTGTGCTACGCCGTTTTTATCGTCGGTAACTTGCTCCTTGCTTGTAGCATTCCCCGCATCCCAACTGCCAGTCCCTGCTGTTAAGAAGGTTGGAATATTTACTCTTGAAATATCATATTCCCATCCATCGGCCATAACCATTGTGTGGTAAGATGATGTTGCACTTGCCGCATATAAGGCCTTAACCATAGATCCGTGTTCCTGATTGGTGACCATGTTGAACACCGCCGGTCCACCTTGAGAGTGTCCCGCAATCCCAATATTGTCTAAGTCGATTTTGTGATAAAAAATGCTGTCCTTCTTTTCGTTCTCTGCAATCAGGAATTTTATCGTTTCCTCCAGGGAAGCGCCAGTCCTCGTGTTTTCATCATCGTTCCCAACAGAAATAAAGCCCCACGAAGATAGGTGCGTTAGGAACGGTTTATAGGTAGACAAGGTACTTCCTGTCCCATTTGCAAATATGACAACGGGGTATTGGGTATTGCTGCTTTCAAGCTCAGAGGGATACCAAACTGCATATTTCCCAATGACATCATCATTTGCGTCATATTCCTGACAGGATACTTCTTTATCCCCGAATGCCGTATATTTTTGCTCGATTTCTCCAACTGCTTCTGTGTATTTATAGTAATTGGATTCTTTGTGCAGAGCGAATAAAATCAATGCAACGACCCCAACAACGACCACCGCAATTAATATAAGAACAATTTTGAATACTGTCATCATAACTTTTTTCACGGACTTGTTTTCCTCCAAACTCGTATTTTCTTTCAAACCATACGCCCAACCCGGTGCCTTAGGGCATCCAAGAGCGTCTGTAAAAAATCATTATTTACTTCACAGGTATATATCGGGCGAGATAATCTTCGACTGCATCCATGTATGCCGCATACAGCTTGTTGTCGTTTTGCAAAGCGTGCCCGGAATGGGTCAGTTCAAAGTATTCGTGCGGCACATCATTCGCTTCCAGAGCGTTCACCAAATGCTTGACACTGTCAAACGGGCACACCTTATCCTGTGCGCCATACGCACAGACGGTGGGAACCGTGTTTTCATTCACCCACATATCAGCGGAAATGTCCTTGACTTGTTCGTCATAACTGCCGGATGTAATCATTTCTTCCGTGATAGCGTTTCCCGACATCACACTGAACAAATTTGCTGCAGCTTCGGTATTTTGATCCAAGCCGTAGTTTTTCCAATCTTCATGGTGGAAGCTGGCAGGCCCAACCGCTTCAAACACCATCTTCACCGGCACGGGTGATTGCTCTGCATCCCGATAGGCATACAGCAGTGCCAGTGTTCCGCCAGCCGAGCCGCCGGAGATCGCCATTTTATCCACCTTATATCCCAGCTTTTCTGCCTCGGCAATCACATGGGGAATACTGTCCCTAATCTCCACGGACTGGCTGTATACGCTTGCTTCGGGATGCGCTTCATCCCTCAGAGTGTAGTTGATACCTGCCGCTACATAGCCCTTGGAGCAGAGCCATTGCAGCATGGCCTGATCATCCTGCTTGTCCCCGGTGGTAAAACCGCCTGCATGGAGATAGACCGCCAGACCATAGCTGTCCCGGCTGCTATCCGCAGGAACGTAGAGATCAAATTTATTCGCTGCGCCCTCCCCATAGGACAAATCCGCATAGACTGTTCCTACGCTTTCATCCCATTTTACTGTATACTTCCCGTGAAACGGGTCAGCGGTCATTTTCATTACCACCGAGGCGAGAAAAGCGGTAAGGAATACCACAACATAGATGAATCCCCACATAACTCTCCCTTTTTTCTTTGTTTTACTTTTGCTCATAGGAAATTTCCTCCAAACAGCGTGCCACCCACCAATAGATTGAGAAAAGCACGCACAACCAATCGTCCCAAAACGGCAGCAACAATTATGACAACCAGCAGGATGATCAGCCTTTTTTGCAGTAATGTCATGATTTCATTTCTTCCTTTTCTTGACTTTCCGATTTTTATGTGATACCATATTGAATATACATTTGTATCGGCGTTACTATTGTATCATTCAGGCTGTTAATTTGCAAGGAGAAGCAGAAAAATGAGACAAACCAGTAAAAATGTATCACCTATGAGCAACGAGGGAAGAAACCTTTATGTGATTACCCATATTACCGAATCTCTTTTGGAGTTATTAAAAGATAAACCGCTGAATGATATTTCCATCAGCGAGCTGTGCAGCCACGCTCAGGTTGGACGAGCAACCTTTTACCGTAATTTTGAAGTGAAAGAAGATGTTTTGAACGTCTATATCCATAAGCTGTTCTCGGAGTGGATCGACACCTATGAGAGCAACCCGCCTAAAACGATATCGCAAATGGTAAGGGAGCTCTTTCTCCACTTGGAAAAATACCGGGATTTCTACGGCCTGCTGAGCGAGCGTGGGCTCATCTATTTGTTGAAGAATGTGCTCCTTGAAATATATGCTCCAAAGCCGGAACAACCCGCACAGGCCGCCTATGCCTCTGCCTATGTCGCTTACACCCTATATGGGTGGATTGAAGTGTGGTTTCAAAGAGGAATGAAAGAAACCCCGGAAGAAATGGCTGCTATGTTTCCAAATTAAAGATGAAATAGGTAAGTGGGACAGGAACGGCATTACCGTTCCTGTCCCTTATCTTTTTTCTTTTGGGGAATTTGCTGTCCTTCCTGCGCCCGTCGCATCATTCTCCGTACCGCCTGTCGCTCCATATCCTCATGAAGCATACGGGAAACCGCCTTTTTGCTGTCAAACATCAAAAGCGGGCTGTACTTTTCGCCGTAGACCTGCTGTGCCCGGCTCTCCGCTTCCTGCTCCTTGCCGGGGCGGATGGCCTGCCTTGCTTCATACAGTTGCACCGGATCGAAGCCCTGTGCCTGCTCCCGAAGCCCGGCATACTCGTTCAGGGCAGCGTCCAGTTCGGCAGAATATTTCTGTTCCCGTTCTTCCAGCCGTTTCAGGCTCTGCTCCATGGCGGCAATGTCTTTAGGGAATTGTTCGGCAGCATCTTCCTCGGTATATGCCAACGACGCCAGAAGCAGATTCTTTTCCGAACGCAGTTCTTCCAAATCCTCCGTCAGAGCCGCTATCTTAGCCGCCAGTTCCCGGTGCCGGAACACATGGACAGCAGAGAGCGCCTTTTTCTCGGAAAGCACGCTGCGGCGCTCTTTCGTCTTATCTCGAATGTCCTTTGCAACCTGATTGTACTGTGCGAGGGCTGGGCGCAGCGTATTCAGCGAAGTGTTCAGGCGTTCCTTACCCTTGCGGAGATACCCCAGCTGATAGCAGAACAGCAGTAGATTTTTACGCAGATTCTCCATGGCATCGGCAAGTGCCGGGATGGTATTTTTGACTGCCTGCGCCAGCTTTTTGACCTGTCCTCTCAGTTCCCGGAGCAGGGCATTGTCCGCCTTGATCTGCCGGTTCAGTTCGCACCGGTCAGAGATGATACCCTTTTTATCCATAGCTCTGGCAACCACACCCTCATGGACCGTAGGCCGCTCCAGCAGGCCACGCTCAGCATGGCTGCGGTGGTCGATGCGTTCTTCGTGCCCAGTGCGCTCCAAATGAAGATTGGTCACATCCGCCCATGCCTGACGCCAGAGGACAAGCTGCTCGTCGCTGTTCCATCGTTCCGTGATGGGATTCTGCCTGCCATATTTGGTGCTTTTGGGATACTTAGATATCCTTTCATAACCCTGTGCCTGCGCTGCGGACGGGGTCATATACACCTTCTTTTTGCCTACTTTATACTGGTACTGCTTCTCCCATCCGTCGGCCTGTGCCTGCTTGAACTCGGCGGCGGTAAAGCCCCGTTCCTCGCCGTCTTTGACACAGAGATATTCTTTCTCGGTCTTGTACTGCCATTTTCCCTTTTCATCCAGCGGGCGCACTGTCAGCAGGATGTGGGCATGGGGATTGTGTCCGGGAGGATATGGGTCATGGATGGCAGCATCGGCGCACATTCCGTCTGCTACAAACTGCTCCTTGATGAAATCTTGCAGGAGCTGAATTTGTTCCTCCCGGCTCAGTTCTATGGGCAGCGCCGCCACAAATTCACGGGCGAGGCGGCTGTCCTTTGCGGTTTCGGTTTCCTCCACGGCGTTCCACAGGGTTTCCCGATCCTGCCATTCTGCGGGGGCGGTGGCTGGCAGAAAAACCTGCCGCCACCCAAGCCCCTGTTTACGGGTATAGTCATGCTGCACCCCGTCATACTCGTTGAGCATCCGGGAACAGCTCAGATAGGCCGCAGCCGCCACGGCGGAGCGCCCAGCTCCACGGCTGACTATTTTGGCCTCCAAATGATAAATCGCCATTGTCTACCGTCCTTTCTGAAGGGCTACTGTGAAACGCAGCAACCCTTCTTCCGTACTCGATTGCAACAGGTACGTCGTGAGATACGACGTACCGCCAGCAGGGGTGGAACAAATCGTTCCACCCCTGTATCTGTGCCAAGCTGCCGGTGGCAGGTTGACGCAGGCAGGCGGCGGGATGGGGTGGCAATATACCACCCCATGAACAGGGGCTTCCAAAGTGGAAACCCCTGCGCCGACTGCATGGGCAAGGCTGGCAGTTTGGTAGAAATGCAGCCTTGTCCAGCGGCTCCCGCAGGAGCCGCAATCCCCCTCGGAGAGCGCACGTGCCCGACCAACGGGAGGGCTACCACCGCCTGCTTTAGCAGGTGGTGAGTAAGTGCGCCCTTACGGGAGAAAAAAGAAGGAGGCCCCCGATTTCCCGGAGACCTCCTATCTGAAATTTAGATTTGTTTTCCTAGTTTCCGTGAAAGATACCCCTCCAGCTCAGACAGCTCAATAGTTTGAACCTCTGGCAGCACCTTTTCCAGAATCGCACCCTCCTGAATGAGCCTGCGCGTTCGCATCTTTCGTTCCTTGACCCGATCCCGTGCCTGCGCTTCCTCCAATCGGTGCTGCGCCTGCAACAGTTTCTTCTCTGCCTCTGTCATAAAAATCCCTCCTCACTTTCTCCGTTGCCAGACGATTTCGTACCCCAGTGCGTCGGCAAGCTGGACAGCCTCCGTGTAGCGTAGGGACTCCCGCTGGAGCTTGTTTGAAAGGTTGGAAACGCTGTCAGACCAGCCGTGTTCGTCCCGCAGCAGATCGACCACCTCCTGCATGGTCATGCCCTGACGGACGATGTACGACTTGATCTCATTTCTCAGATTGGATTTCATCAACTTTTTACCTCCATTTTTCGTGATATTGGTTTTTGAGTAAGTGAACTGTGTGCGCTTTGCAGTGAAAAATCTGCCATGCCGCAAATCCGCTCAGATTTCCGTCCGTGATGCCCTGTTCACAACTTCGCCCTATCGGCTTCATCGTTCTGTGTGAGAGCATACGGAACGGCAGAATATGCCGCCGTCAGGTGCAGCGCCTTCGCGCTTCGGTAAATCACCGGATGGTGCAGTCCGTTCGACCTGCGGCAAAAATCTTCACGGATTTCACAAGCATTGATTTTGGAATAGCAAAATAGAGCCGTCGGTGTACGGTTTGGTACGGCAAGCCCGCCTTCTGTACGCTTCTGTACGCCGGTTTTGCGTACCGGCCGCCGATTTGGCGACAGATTTTACACGCTGCCGTGAAATGCTTCACGGTGCGCACAAGCAAAAGGGGTTTTTTAGGATGGAATCAAAAACAGCCGTACAGAGTGTACGGCGTGTACGGCAATTTTGAAGTCCGTTTCTCGTTTTCAATACGGCAGCGGATTGACTACCTCAATGCCCATAAAGCCACGCACCCGCTTGCCGCCGACGTGGACATTGTTGGTGGCCTCCACGTTGTAAAGCCGCTCATTTTGTGCAAGCTCAGAGCTGACCCGGTTGGCAGACATGGGCTTCTGCGCATTATCGTCGCACCATCTTGTGTAGGCTTCATAGATCGCCTTGGAGCTGGCCTCGCTGTCTGCCCGAAAGCGGATATAGCCCTCGGATTGCAGAAACTCAATCACATTGTTGCTGCTGCGCTTGACCGTCTCCATATTTTCTTTGGCCTTTGAGCTGACTGTGAACTGATAGTTGTCCCCGATCAGCCGGTGCAGCCCCTCCAGACACCAGAGGAAGATGCCCTCCTTTTCCCGCAGCAGCTTGTCCACCAGAAACGGATCGTCTGCTCTGCCTGCGGGCCGGTCTTTGGTGGTCAGCACGATCTGGCGGCGAAAGAAACCGTCGGACTTGTCGTGTAAGGCGGTCAGCGCACCGTTGCCGAAGCAAAGAAAACGCACATAGAGCTGGCTTTGGTAGCTCTGAACGCCCTTGCGCTCCATATCCATCTTGCACTCGGAGGTCACGATGGACTTGATATAGTTGGTCTTGGGCAGAGCGCTCATATCCATATCGTCATCTACCATCAGGAGCTTGTTTTCCAAATCCGCACGGCTGAACCGGTTGCTCTCCACCTTCTGGATGCTGGTGGTATTCATGCTGTCGCCCAGCAGCGAGCGCATGACAAGACCGATGCGGCTTTTACCCTCGCCGCCCTTGCCGATGAGCATGAGCATCTTCTGTCCCTTGGTGGTTGGCAGCAGACAGTAGCCTAAAAACTCCTGCAAGGTGGGAATGTCCTCCGGTTGCAGCAGCTCGGACAGGAATTGCAGCCACTTTTTCGGAGTGGGCGCGTCAGGGTTGTAGGCAACCGTCAGTCGGTTGTTGCAGTAGCTCTTGACGACGGTAAAGCTGCCGTCTATGAAATACGTTCCGTTGGAAACATGGATACGGTCGGTCTCAATGGGCAGCGGCGGCGAATACGCTTGCAGCTTGATGCTGGCAAGCAGATTTGTCACAACTTTGGACAGCCCGGAGGTCAGAACTCCGGAGATTTCCTCCAGAATGAGATTGCCGATTTGTCCCTCGTCCTCAATCAGCCCATCCACCGTGAACAGCCGCCCACGCACACATTTCATGGGGTGCTTGTCCAAAAACTGCTGGCAGAACAGCACTTCATTGATGTGTTTGCCGTCGTACCAGTCAGGCCACGCCTGCGGTGTCATATCCATCTTCGATTTCCTCCTTGTGAATTTTTTCTAAGCGCTGCCGCAGCCTGTCCAGCTTTCCCCCTGCCATCTGCTGCTGCACCACTTCGGCACGTTCAAAAGAATCGCCAGCACAAAGAATATCCAAGTAATATTCCGCCTGGTCGAGCTTGTGACAGGCTTCCACGAACCAGGCGTGAACAGGCACGTCAGGCGACTGCGGCGTATACCGCATCTTCCAGTCCCGCAGGACACGGGCGTAATCTGACAGAACAGAAAAGCACAGCCGCTCGTTTTCCATGAGCTGCTGTGCTTCTGTTCGGATGCGCTTTGCGTGTAGCGCCGCTGCGCTGGGCGGTTTGTCCGGGCTGAGATGAAAATCTGCCATCAGCTTCCGCGCCGCGTTATACGGCGAAAGCTGAAACAGTCTGCCTACAAAGTCGATCACATCCCCGTGTTCCCCGCAGGCAAAACAATAATAATGATCGTCCGCCACATACAGACTGGGGTGCCGGTCGTTGTGAAAGGGACAAAGCGCTTTGCCATACCTGTTTACATCGATTCCGTACAGCTCTGCCGCTTCCCGCAGATTGACGTTTTCTTTTATGATTTCAAAAATACGCATGATACCTCCATTTCTGCGCAAAAACGGCGGCCTGCCCGATCTGGGGCAAGCCGCCGTCTGCGTCTCTTCTTATGTTGTTTTCGTTTCTTTCTCGTTCTTAGCTTCTCGCAAGGCTTTCTTTCGTGCGCCCTGCCGCTTGATCTGTGCTGCATACCGACAATCGTCACTGCAATATTTCACGTCTGACCTTGTTGTGATAAACTCCTTGCCGCAGTTTTCGCAGGTACACGCCCGGCTGCGGCCCTCTGCCGCCTCCTGACGGTAGAATTTCGCACGGCAGTTGGGGCCGCAGAACAGGGTGTTCGTCCGCTTGGATGCAAATTCCTGCCCGCAGCACTTGCAGGTCAGCGTAACTGGAACGCCCACGGTGCGTTCCCCAGATTTCAACTTCTGGTAGCGCTCCCGGCTGCGAATGCGCTCTTTCTTCAAAAACTCCTGCCGCTTGATTTCTTCCTCGGTCAGCTCCGGTGCGGGTAACTCAAACTGCCCGATAAAGCGAAGGTGAATTTCCACCTCCTGCACCCGGTCGCCATCGATACGCTCCGGGGCATGGACGATGATTTTCTCAATAAACTCGTTGATCATGGGCGTGGTCAGCTCAGAAAAATCGGTATACTTCCTTGCCAGCTCCAGAAACTGCTCCACACGGGCACTGTCCTCTGCGAAAGCGGACAGCCTTTCTTCCGCTTCTGTGACAGAAACTTGCAGCGTTTTCTGCTCGGCTTCGTAATCCGCCAGCAGACTGTCAAAGCGTTCATCGGTGATGCGTCCGACAGCAAAGGATTCATAGAGCTTTTTGATGATGGTGTCCAACTCGGCAATGCGCTTTTTGTCCTTGCTCAGCTTTCGCTTGGCATCTTTGGCCGCTTCCGTCTGCCGGAACTGGGAGGCAGAGCGCACCTTTTCCATAAACGCCGCCTGATTGGAAATTGCGAAGGTGCTGACCGTGCGGATGGTGTCCAGAATCAGGGTACGCAGGGCCTTGGTCGTGATATAATGGCCGCAGCAGGCGGCAGTTCTTTTCTGGCGGGCGAGGGTATAGGAGGAACAATCGAAGAAATCAGAGGGATAGGGATTATTCTCCGTGCCGCCTTTGGAGCGGTGGTTATACATCTTTGCTCCACAGTCAGCACAGAACACAAGCCCTGTCAGGGGATTCGCCTCACCCAGCGTGTCGATGCGCTTGGGCGTCTTGCGGAGCTTCTGGGCAAGCTCCCATGTTTCTCTGTCCACAATGGCCTCGTGGGTATCTTCAAAGATCAGCCAATCCTCCTTGGGATTCATTACGGCGTTTTTATCTTTATAGGACTGCTTGTGGGAGCGAAAATTCACCGTATGCCCCATATACTCCGGCTTGGAGAGGATCTGTCCCACGACATAGCCGCTCCAGTTATAGGGATTGGAAAATTCCTCTTTGCTTTTCCAGATACCCTTGCCCTGCTTACCGAAGTACACAGCAGGCGTTTCCACCTTATCCTCAAAGAGAATACGGGCAATATCGTAGGGCCCTTTGCCCTCGATGGTCAATCGGAAAATGCGCCGCACCACGGCGGCAGCTTCCTCGTCGATCAGCCAATGGTATTTGTTCTCCGGGTCTTTCTTGTAACCGTAAATGGCACAGTTGGTGGTGGGCTTGCCGGACTCTCCCTTGACGCGGATGGCGGTTTTCTGCTTGCGGCTCAGGTCGCGCAGATACCACTCGTTCATGATGTTGAGGAAGGGGGCAAATTCATTGCTGTTCTGGTCATCGCTGTCCACGCTGTTGGCGATGGCAACAAAGTGAACGCCGTGCTGCCGGAAGAATACCTCCGTGTAAAATCCGGTTTGCAGATAGTCACGCCCCGCCCGGCTCATATCCTTGACAATGACATGGGCTACCTTCCCGGCCTCGATGTCTGCAACCAGCTGTTTCCAAGCTGGGCGTTCAAAATTGCCGCCGCTCCAGCCGTCGTCGGTATAGTGACGGCAGTTGGTGTAGCCCCTCTGCTGGGCATAGCTTTCGAGGTATTTTTTCTGATTCACGATGGAATTGCTATCCCCGGCGTTGTCATCGTCGCGGGACAGCCGCTCATAGAGAGCGGTAATTTTGCTTTCAGTCTGTTTCACGCTCATGATGCGCTCCTTTCAGACTGTCGGCTCATTTGCGGTGTCTCCATTATACCATAGGTTCCGTCACTTGTAACCATATCATTGCGTACAATCCGTAAAATTTTATCCTCCATGGTCTCGCCGCCGCTTTCGTTGAACACGACTCTGACCTTGTAGGTGGTGCCGCCGATGCGGCGGATGATAAACTGTTCTCGTTTGTTCTGCTCCATAGGCATCCTCCTTGCGTGATTGGTTGGTTCTTGATATAATGTGTTTGGTTCCGTTGGCTGTAAGCCAACCGTGTCTTTCGGTTGCTTTTCCATGCTCCATATCCTCCTTTTCTCTGCAAACCGCCTCATAAGTAATCTGTGTAACTTGTGCTAAGATTACTTCCTCTACTAATAGGAGAAATACAGGGTGTAAATCGGAACTGTTTTTGAAAAAAAGAAAAATATTTTTTCGGGGAGGTGAAGCTGTCGTGGAACTTTGGGAGGATGAGCTGCTGCTGGATGATGATTTTTCCGATGAGGAAGAAGATGCCGAGGAGCAAATAGAGGAAACTGGTCTTGAAATAGATGCGGACGGCTTTGCCGATTGGGAGGATTCGTCTGACACTGCGCCGGTGGATGAGACGCTGGAGGAAGCGCTTGCAGAGGAACACACGCTGGAGCTGGAAAGCGAGCTGGAGCAGGACGAGCATCCCAGAGACTATCATGCCGAGCTGGAGGACGAGGAGGAAGAAGCCGCGCCCACCAGTGAAAAACGACTCAAGCGGGAGATTCGTGCAGAGGCGTTGAAGCGTTTAGAGGAAGCAGCCCGGACAGAATCGGATTTTCTGACTGTGGTAGACGAATGGAACAAGCTGGACAGGAACCGGGAGCGCCGGGAGCGTGACCACGAAAATCTGCGTGGAGACGTGCCGTTGGAGTTTCAGGCTGTACCTGATCCGAAGATTGCTCCCCTCTGGATGAATCTGCCAAGGTTCCGTCAGCTCTGTCAGGGAAACTTTCTCGACATCCTCTTCTCCTGCCCCTACGAGCTGCACGAGCTGACAGCTAACCGCTTTCTCTCCAAGCTCTTTTTCACCCTCAGTGATGAACAGAAAGAAGTGCTGTATTACCTGTTCGTCAAGCAATACAGCACCGCACGGCTTGCCGCCATCCGTGGGCAGTCCGACCGGAACATCCGAAAGCTGCGGATGACCATTCAGAAAAAGCTGCAAAAGCGGATGTATGAGCGTCTGAGCGAAAAGCTGGAAAACGATCATGGCCTTACCCTGCGGGAGCGCGAGTTCGTAGAGGAATATGAAGCGCTGCTGCAAACCATGGGCAAAGATGCCGTGATCCGCCGGGAGAACAAAACGAAGCCGAGAAAAAAGAAAGCCGCCCTTGACGATGCCAAGGACGGTTGATACAATGGTAATATGGTTAATATATAGATAGATTACGAATTGAGAGGAACAGCGTCATGAACAATCTGTTTGCGCAATCCCGTTCCCATTGGGTGCGGTATGACCGCTATGAGATCAAGACCGGCAAGACCGGAAAACGCTATATTACGCCGGAGAAAACGGCAAAGCCCGACATCTATAACCCGCTGAAAGAATCCTCCGAGATGGTGTTGGAGGCGCTGAACGTAGGGATGCTGATGATGAACCGCAGCCCGGAGGATGCGGTGGAAAAGGCAATTTTGACTTTTGTGACCCACTACGGTCTGTTGGGGCTGATGACGGCACTGCCCACCACGCCGTCCTTCATGGACTATGAAAAGGTGTATCTGCCAAAAAACCACTTCATCAAGGCAGAATCCATGGAAACCGAGGACTATCTGGCGCTGTTCTATCCCTTTGACCAGCTGGATCTGGTCAAGAAGGGCATTGAGTCCAGTTGGAGCGTGTCCGGTGACCGAACAATGGTGGCGCTGACCATGACCTTTGCGGATGAACCCATGGCGAAAACCATGAGCTTCCAGCGGGAGTATGCGGAAGCCTATGACTGGGTGGCGCAGCAGTTCAAGGACTGGGCTTTCACCCTGACCACCTCCATTCTGTACTATAACGACTACGACCTCATCGACGAGGACACCCGGAATTTGTACCGCAAGGGCATGGCAGCCTTTGGCGGCATTGCGCCCAGCTATCATATCGAGCTGCTGGACAAGCCGACTATCTATTGGGACTTTCACTCCCTGCTGCTGGGCATCCAGATGATGTTCAGCTTCCTGCTGGTGGATGGAGAGAAGCCCCTGCGGCTGTGCAAGCACTGCCAGAAGGTGTTCCTGAGCAGCCGCTCCAATTCCGCTTTTTGCAGTCCCCGGTGCAAGAATCAGTATAATGTCTATAAGAGCCGTGGGAAGAAAACCAGCGAAGAAGATTGAGGTGAAACGATATGGCAGACGCCAAGAAGGATAAACTGCAAATCCGCAACAGCACAGTGGATTTCCTTGTGTTCACGAAAGATGCCCATGAGGATGGCATTGAGGTTCGAGTACAGGATCACGACGTTTGGCTGACCCAAAAGGCCATTGCACAGCTTTTTGATGTAGACCGGAGCGTTGTGACAAAGCATCTGAAAAATGTATATGAAAGCGGTGAATTGTCCGAAGATGCAACTTGTGCAAATTTTGCACAAGTTGCGGATAACGGAAAAACCTATCACTATAAGTTTTACTCTTTGCCCGCCATCATAGCCGTAGGCTATCGGATCAATTCCGGCAGAGCCACGCAGTTCCGTCAGTGGGCAACCAAGGTGCTGGACACCTTCACCAAGCAGGGGTATGTGCTGGATAAGAGCAGGCTCATCAATGGGCAGATTTTTGATGAGGACTACTTCGATCACCTGATTTCCGAGATTCAGGAGATTCGGGCCAGCGAACGGCGCTTCTATCAGAAAATCACGGATATTTACGCCACCGCTGTGGACTACTCTCTCAATAGCCAGACCACAAAGGATTTCTTTGCCACAGTTCAGAATAAGATGCACTATGCCGTCCATGGCGGCACAGCGGCAGAGGTCATTATGGCACGAGCCGATCACACCAAGGAACACATGGGACTGACCTCATGGAAGAATGCTCCTGACGGCAAGATTGTCAAGGCAGATGTGTCCGTTGCAAAAAATTACTTATCCATGGATGAAATGCAGGAGCTGAACGAAATCGTCACCATGTATCTGGACTACGCCACCCGGCAGGCCAGACGGCATATCCCTATGACCATGGCAGATTGGGCCTCCAAGCTGGACGCTTTTCTGCAATTCAACGATGCAGAGATTCTGCGAGATAAAGGAAAGGTCACCGCCGCCATTGCAAAAGCCTTTGCGGAAAGCGAGTTTGAGCAGTACCGTGTCATTCAGGATCAGCTGTATCAGAGCGATTTTGACCGACTTGTAGCCAGCACCGAGGAAAAGGATTAAAACGCAGAAATGCCCGTTATCGGCCATACAGCCAATAACGGGCATTTGTCATTCATATACAAGCTCGGTCAGAACGATTTCCTCGGCACGGCTGCGGATGTTGTTCATCCGGCGTACCCATTCCATCTGGTCGGCGGCTTTGAGCGCTTCGGTCACACCCTCTTGCTTTGCCATAGCAGAAACGATGATTTCCATACGCTCATTGCAGGCTTGGTCGATCTCGGCAAGATGCTGGTGCAGTGTTCCGCTCGTAAGATAGTTTGCATAGAGAACAGGTCGATGAGCTTTCAGATAGCTACGGCGCATACGCCCATACTTGCCGATCTGGTAGTCCGGCTCATCTGGCAAATAGAGGTTTGGGATAAGGTAATCGCCCTCTTGCCGGTATGTGCCGCCCATTTGCTCAAACAGTGATTTCATAAAAATTAGCTCCTTTGCGTGTTGATTTCCAGCGGTTATAAGGTGTTTTTACTCCTTTCCTACAACTGCTGTTCCATTCACCACAAATGAGCCGCAGTCATATGTATTAGGTGGCAGAAACCACCCTTTACATATTAACTCTTGATTGATAATGCTGTTACTATCACCTGTGAGGTCATCGTCACGGCTCAATCTCTCATAAAGGGCGGTGATTTTACCGTTGCCTAATTTCTTGGGTTTCATGGGAACGCTCCTTTCTATGGGTGATTTCTTATCCCCCTTTCACAGCATATATCTTCGGTGTGGTGCTTGGGCGGCGTGGTCTTGCCGGACTTGACCTGGGCGGCGGCCACCGGCAGCGTCTGCCCTTCCGTCAGTCCATCCGGCCCGCTCCCAGCCTCCGCGTCTGCCGTCTGCGCGTATACCTTCCAGCCGGGGGACAGAACCGACCTCCACTTGACGGTATAGGGGTCTCCGCCGCATACCGCCGTGATGCAGGTCTCCGCAGAGCGGCAGGGCGGGCAGACGGCCCGGAGCAGGCCCAAAGACACTAGCCGCAGTATCTCCCGTTCCCCAATGGGCAGGGCCTCCAGATCCGCCTTGCCCGCGCTGGCCGTGGGCACCACGGCATGGTGGTCGCTGACCCTGGCGCTGTCGCAGACCTGTCCGGCCAGCACCGTCTCCGGCGCGGTCACACCGCAAATGGAGGCAGCCGCCTCGACCAGTGCCGGGACGCCCGCCTCCATATCGTCCGTCAGATACCGGCTGTCCGTCCGGGGGTAAGTAGAGAGCTTCTTGTCATAGAGGGCTTGCAGGTAGTCCAGCGTCTGTTGGGCGGTGTAGCCCAGGGTGCGGTTGGCCTCCCGCTGGAGGGTGGTCAGATCAAAAAGGGCGGGTGGCTTCTCCGTTTTCTCCCACCGCTCCACAGACTGGACCACGGCGGCGCTGCCCTGGCACCGGGCGGCGGCCTCCTGCGCCTCTTTCTTGCTGGCCTTCCGGTCCCCGGCCAGGGAGAGACCGTCACAGTCCAGCTCCACCATGTAGAACGGCTCCGGCTGGAACGTGGCGATCTCCGCCTCCCGCTGGACCACCAGCGCCAGCGTGGGGGAGACCACGCGGCCAATGTTCAGAGTGCAGCCATAGAGCAGGGAGAACAGCCGGGTGGCGTTGATGCCCACCAGCCAGTCCGCCTTGGACCGGCAGAGGGCGGCCTGATGCAGCCCGTCATACTCCCGTCCGGGGCGCAGATGGGCAAAGCCCTCCCGAATGGCCTCGTCCTCCATGGAGGAAATCCACAGCCGGGAGATGGGCTTGGAGCAGCCTGCCAGGGCATAGACCGTGCGGAAAATCAGCTCCCCCTCGCGGCCCGCGTCGCAGGCATTGACCACCTCGGACACGTCCTCCCGCCGAAGGAGGGTCCGCAGTACGTCAAACTGGTCCCGCTTGTCCTTGGCGATGGTAAACCGCCAGCTCTCCGGCAGGATGGGCAGGTCCTCCTTCCGCCACTTGGCGTAGGCCGGGTTATACGCGGCGGCGTCCGCCAGCTCCGCCAAATGCCCCACACACCAGCTCACCAGCCAGCCGTTTCCTTCCAGATACCCCTCCCGGCGCTGTCCAGCCCCCAGCACGGCGGCCAGACTTTGGGCTACCGAGGGCTTTTCCGCAATTACCAACTGATACAAGTTTGTCTCACTCCTTTTTCAAGCAGCATAAAACGCTTGCACGGCCTGTATAATAATGATAGAATACTATCAAGAAAATATAATTGGAGGTTTTGCTATGATTATCAAGCCATCCACCGCTCTGCGGAATGATTACGGCTCCATCTCCGACTTGGCCCACACGGAGGATGCGCCCATCTACATTACAAAGAATGGCGAGGGCGATCTGGTCATTATGAGCATTGACGCCTATGAGCGCCGGGAAGAAGTTTTGAAGCTGCGGGCAAAGATAGAGGCGGCGGAGCAGGCGCGGTTGTCCGGCCAGCCGGTCTATTCCATCGAGGAATCCCGGAAGCGTCTGGAGGCCATCTATGGACAGGATCTGTAAGCTGGATATTTTAGCGCCCGCCCAGGCAGAACTAGAGGAAATTGCGCGTGTCCACATGGCCCTCTCCGGCCCCCGGTCCGCTCAAGAAATCACCGATAAAATCTACGATGCCATGGAGCAGTTGACGCGTTTTCCGCTCTCCGGCCCGCCGGTCCGGGATGAGCAGTTGCGTGTCGGAGGGTATCGCTATATCCTGGCGGGTAAATATCTGGTGATCTACCGTCTCCTGGGCGATACGGTGGTCGTGTACCATATTGCCCACGGCGCGACAGATTACCCCAAGCTGTTTCGGACCTCCTATTTCTGAACATGATCTGGACGGTTCGTGATGCGCAAGTTGCCCTTGCGCCGGTCTTTGAGCAATATGGGGTCTCCCGTGCTGTCCTGTTCGGTTCCATCGCTCAGGGGACAGCCACACAGGAAAGTGATATAGACCTTCTGGTAGACAGCCACCTGCGCGGCATGAAGTTCGTGGGGCTTATGGAGGCGATCCGGCAAGTCACTGAAAGGCCGGTAGATGTGTTTGACGTGACCCATATTGAACGCGGCTCCCCATTGGACTGGGAAATTCACGCCACGGGGATCACAATTTTCGAGAACGCAATATGAATCAGGGTATGAAGGACGGCCTGCCGCTTGGCGGGCCGTCTCTTTTCATACTTTTGCTGGATAAAGCTGCATGACGCCCCGGTGACAGGGCAGGACGCAGCCCTCCCCAAAACGCTTGCAGCCGTGGCAGGGGTGCCCTTTGGGGCAGGAGCAGGGCGGGATGGACGCGGCCTACGTGTGGCCGGCATCATCGTCCGTTCATAGGGGCTGTCAGTGAAGCATCTCACAGTTCCTCGTCCTCCGTCTCCGGCTCGTCCGGCTCCGCATCGGCGTCCTCCTCGCCCTCGCCGTAGTCATAATCATCCAGATCGGCGCTGCCCCTGGTGCTGGCCTGTTTGCCCTTGACCAGCTTGAAGTAGGCCAGCGCCCCACCGCCGCCCAGCAGGACCAGGACAGCCAGCAGCACGGCGGGGTTCAGGCCGCCTACCCCTTTCTCCGGCTCCGGCGTTTCCTCCGGTTCCGGGGTGGGTTCCGGCTCCGCCTCCTTTCCCGCGCACTCGGTCATGTTGACCGCACACACCGGGCAGGCGGTGTTGACTGCCCCAGCCGCGCACTTCTCCATGCAGGAACATGCGGCGGGTTCCCCGTCCTCCATGAGCGCCATCAGGTCGGCCTCGTCTACGGCGTTCAGGAAATAGACGGTGTTCTCACCGTCCGCCGCCCGGTCCACAATAATATAAAAGGTATTGCCGCTCTTGGTCTGGACGGTGATAAACTGCTTATCCCCGGCAGCGTCACCCTCAATGTCGTCCACGATGGTTAGGTTGCCCTCCGGGGTCAGGGGTTCCGGCTCCACGCCCCCGGTGACGGGTTTCTCCGAAGTTCCTTCCTCCGGGTCCTCGGCGTAGGCGAAAGCGGCAGGGGTCAAGGCGGTGCAGCACAGCATCACGGCCAACAGGCCGGTGAACAGACGAGTTTTAAGTTTCCTCATAGTTTGCCTCCTCCTTTTCCGCAGGGTCGGCAGACTGCGGCCCGGACGGACGGGCCGCCTGCATGAGCGCGGCCAGCTCGTCCGGCGTCACGCCCATGCGCCGGACAATGCCCACAATATCCAGGTTCTCCAGCTCCGTCACCTGTTTGTCGATCTCGTCGTTGCGGGCGTTGAGCTTGGCGATCTTCTCGCTGTTTTTCTCCCGCTCCGCCAGCAGTTTTGTGATTTTCGGGTTCAATGAAAACACTCCTCTCAGGGCAGGCGGCCATAGCAATATAGGTGCTCCTGCCAGTAGCTTGTATTCAGGTTTGCGTAAGAGATTGGGGACCCACAGTGGATCATCATGCCATTCCCCACATAGATGCCACAGTGAGAGACCCCCGGCGTATCATAGGTCCCTTTGAAGAACACCAGATCGCCCGGCTTGGCATTGGCGGCGGTGACGGGGGTGCAGATGTTGCACAGGCCCTGCGCCCCCAGCCGCCCCACATCCCAGCCGCTGTGATTGAGCACCCAGGACACGTAGCCGGAGCAGTCAAAGGAGGTGGAGGGGCTGGACCCACCCCAAACATAGGGGTAGCCCAGGTATTTCTCCGCCTCCTCCAGCATGGCGGCAAACTGCTCGTCCTCCAATGCCTCCGGGGGCACGTCGTAGTCCAGATAGTCCTCCTTTTGGGAGGCGTTGGGGTACTGGCTCTGCGGGAACAGGTCCGGGCGGTTGCCCAGGGTCGCCATATAGACGGCATACATGGAAAGCTGGTCCTCGCCCATGATGTAGACCGGCAGGTGGGACAGGTCGGTATTTTCCAGCGTTACATAGCAGATGTACCAGGAGTAGGGGTCCCCCTCGCTATCATGCCGGGTCTCCACCACGACACGCTCGGTAAGGATATACTGCTTCTCAAAGAGCATATCCAGCGTCACTTGTACCTCGTCCAGCGTCCACTCTCCCTGATGATAGGCGGTGAGGATAGAAATGAGCACATAGGGGTCATGCCCGATCTCGTCCAGGTCGAAGTGGTATTCGTCGTAGGAATGGGTACTCTCGTAGGTGTCCAGGTAGTTTTGCAGCTCCGCCTCCATCCCAGCATAGGCGGCCTCCGCGCCCAGCATGGCCTCGTCGGTAGAGGGATAGGTGGTGCTGGCGATGCCAGACATGCCGCCCTGCACCAGCACGGAACAGGAGGACATGCAGTTGAGGAAGAACGCGACTACCAGAAACAGGCCCGCAGCAATCAGAAGGCCCTTTTTGTGCCTCCGCGCAAAGTCTGCCGCCTGACGGCTCTTTTTCGCCGCCTTCTTTGTAGACTGGGCCGTGTGCGCGGTAGTCTGCCCAACGGTGGCGGCGGTCTGACCGGCGCGGCGGGCGGCGGCATACTGCCGCTTGATGGCCTGCTTCTGCTGCCAACGAGACAGCGGATTACTAGAAAGGCCGGGGTTCTCTTCCAGGCTCTTTTGATATAGGGCATTGACGTTCGCCTTTTCCAGCTTCCGCTCTGCCGCAGCCGCCTTGCGGTAGGGGCGCAGCTTTTGGGAGCGATACCCAGCCCGGACCAGACGCCCGGCGCTCTCTGCCGCCTCCTCCGTCTTATGGGCGCTCTCCACTCCCACATTGTCCGCCTCACTCTGCCGGACCTCCCGATGCACCGCGCCCAGCACCGTATCTGCCGGGGCATCCCGCAGCGCATGTTGGAGCTTGGAGGGCGGCTTCTTGTCCTCAAACTGCAAGCGCACCGTGACGGCCCCGGTCTCCGGGTCCACGGTGCGCTGCTTGACCTTCCGCTTGGGGACCTTCACCTGGGCCTCATCCGCCCGGTCCGCCGCCCGATCCACTTTGCGGATGGGCTTTTCCAGGGCGGGATTTTCCCGTTCCTCTTTCGTAAACTGCAAGCGCGGCTCTCGTCTCAACCAGACACCTCCTGGGGCTTGGTGGTCATGATCCTGTAAAGCTCCGTGTCCTTGGGAAAGCGGTCTATAAAGGGCAGAATCACGTTGCCGTAGAACAGCAGCCCCTCACCCTCGCTGGAATGGGTCACATAGGAGAGCTGGTGGGGGCTGATGTTGAGCTGCTTGGCTAAAATCTGCCGGTCCCCCGCCGCCTGATTGAGCATATAGATGAAGTCCGAGTTCTCGAAGATATTTTCGATCTCGCGGGAGGCCAGCAGGTCCTTGATATTCTGCGTGATCCCGGTGGGGATGCCGCCCCATTTGCGAAATCGCTTCCAAATCTCCACACTCCAGCTTGCCAGCTCCCCCTTGAGCAGCAGGTGGAACTCGTCTACATAGTAGCGAGTGGTCTTTCCCGCCGCCCGGTTGACCGTGACCCGGTTCCACACCTGGTCCTGAATGACCAGCATCCCCAGCTGCTTGAGCTGCTTGCCCAGCTCCTTGATGTTGAAGCACACCAGCCGGTTGGTCAGCTCCACGTTGGTCCGGTGGTTGAACACGTTGAGGGAGCCGGTGACATACAGCTCCAGCGCCGCCGCGATGCGCTGGGCCTCCGTTTCCGGCTGAGCCAGCAGCTCGTCGTAGAGGTCCTGGAGAATGGGCATCCGGGCTGGGTCCGGGTCTGCCAGGTAGGGGCGGTACACATTCCGCACACAGCGGTCAATGACCGTTTTCTCCACCGGCTGGAGGCCGTCCTTGCTGCCCACCACGATATCGCAGAAGGAGAGCAGGAAGTCCACCTTGAGGGCCAGGGGGTTGTCGTCGTCCGAGTAGTTGAGGTTGATGTCCATGGGGTTGACATACTGGGTGCTAGTGGGGGAGATTTTTACCACTTGCCCGCCCAGGCGCTTGACCAGTGGGGCGTAGTCGACTAGGTCGGGGCGATTACTCGCCCCTTCCCGTCTAAGAACCGTACGTGAGCGTTTCCACTCATACGGCTCAAGCATTTCATCACGCTTTCGCGCGGCGCTCAAAGTAGAGTTGGTTACAGTATTTGTGGACATAGGCCATATTGCGCACCTCCTCTTTGCCGCCTTTGGATTTCGGGACCTTGAAAAAGATTTCTCTTTCGTCCTGAATGTCCATCGGAAGCCCACAATGATGGCAACATCCGTTTTGATTCTTCCAAATCTGTTTGAACCTGCCGGTAAAACGCTTCATGCCGCGGCTGAATTGCCTGGCATGAAAATATTCCGGCTCCAGGTAGGGATTGGCGTCCATTCGTACTTTTGTATGTCGGATAATAGGAATGTGATCCACCCGCAGAAGTTCTTTGTCCTCCGTGGAGAATACCCAGTTTCGGTTTCCTCTGCGGTGCCAGTAGTTTGTGGATACCCACCATTTCCCCTTGTGGGGGTGACGGCGTTTGGCCCACCTCCACAGCAGTTCATAGAGAACATAGTCGATGTGCGTAAACGCCTCACTGGCACAGACCGATCGATGATAGTTCGTCCAGCCCCGGATTTGTTGGTTCAGCTTTTCAATCAGAAGGTTCTGTTTCCAAGCCTTACCGCGTCCAAGGATGGTTTCAGACAAGCTGGCCGTGAATGCTTTCAAAGACTTTTTTGACGGCTTCACAATGAGCTTTCCGTTAAATTTCCGGAAAGTCCAGCCCAGCATATCAAATCCGTCATCAATGTGGGTGATGAGCGTTTTCTCCTCAGACAGTTCCAGACCTCTGGTTTTCAGGAAATCACGAATCAGTTCTTTGGCCTCTTCGGCAATTTCCTTTGTGGCCGCCGTTACGATAAAATCATCGGCATACCGCACCAGATTTACCTTGTGGGCGTTGCGGAACCGATTGTCCACTTTGCCCAGCCGGTTGGTATGGAACCGGTCGGAGAGCAGCTTTTGCATCCCATCCAGCGCCATATTCGCCAGAATCGGAGAGATAATGCCGCCTTGGGGCGTACCCGCCTCTGTGGGAAACAGCTCACCCTGAAATACAAAGCCGGCTTTCAGGAATTGCTTCAAAATTGACTTGTCCATGGGGATGTTGTCAATCAGCCACTGATGGCTGATATGGTCGAAGCAACCCTTGATGTCACCTTCCAGTACCCACTGTGGACTGACGTTTCTGCGGCTCATGTCCGCAAAAATATATTCACAGGCATCCTGACAGCACCGTCCCTTTCTGAATCCGAAAGAGCGGGGATCTGCCGCCGTTTCTGCCACGGGGTCCAGTGCCAGCGCATAGAGCGCCTGCATGGCCCGGTCATACATCGTGGGAATCCCAAGAGGGCGTTTCGCCTTTTTGTTCTTCTTGTCGATGTATACCCGGCGGAGGGGACTGGCTTTGTAGTTCTTATCCGTCAGGGACAACACCGCCCACATCTTTTGCGCAGGTGTGCTCCACCGTTGTTTGTCGATACCGGGTGTGTTTTTCCCTTTGTTGGTGGTTACTTTTTGGACCGCCAGCAGTTTTGCGTAGTACGAATGCGTAAGCAGATATTGCAGTCGTTTTACTGTGTTCCATTTCTTTTCTTTGGTCGCCTTAGCAATCCGGGCTTGCAGCCTATTAACCTCGGCCTCGGCTTTTTTCCAATCTACATGATTCCACTGGAATGCCAGCTTTGCCGCGTTCGGCAATCTCTCAGAGCGTTTCCGCTTCGTCGTTGAACAATTACCGTTCATAGGTTTACCTCCTTTTCTTGCTATGAAATACCGTGGGATAAGTCAGCACCCTTTCAGGTCAGGGCAGAGCCCCTATGCTCCACCATTACAGCAGAGCCGTTCGCTTTTTATCCCGTTCCTCTACCCTCTGTGTCATTTCTTCCCCTTACGGGGTCGATACCTCTCATTGAATTAGAGGAACACATAGGGTTTACCACGTTCCGCGTATTGAATAATTGTGCGTGCTTTAGGAGCCATCTTTGAGCCGGGAGGAATGATGTCCATTTGCCGGGGGATTGCGAAAGTTCCCACGGCCACCTCCGCACCTTTTGGTGTAGGCGTGTCAGCCTGATTTCGCCTATTCCCTGTAACGACCCTTGCGATGATTCACGTTACGTTCTCCATGGCACACTTATCCTGGCAGTACGGCTACGTTAGGCTCGCAGCTTTCCCACGTTGTCCCACAGGCTTCCCACCCCGCCGTTACCAGCGACGCAGGCTGTGGTAGGATTACCCCAAATGGATAGGGCAGCTTGTTCAGCAATTCAATTACGCGACTTCGTGTCGCACCTCGTCCTCCGGGTCACAGACCAGCACGTCGTCCTCCGTGACGAGAAACACGTTGGTGATCTCCCGCTTGGAGCTGAACGACTTGCCGGAGCCGGGGGTGCCGAGAATGAGGCCGTTGGGGTTTTTGAGCAGTTTCCGGTCCACCATGATAAGGTTGTTGGACAGGGCGTTGATGCCGTAGTAAAGGGCTTCGGGGCTGGTCTGGAACAGCTCCTGGGTGGTAAAGGGCACAAAGATAGCTGTGCTGGACGAGGTAAGCCCCCGCTGTATCTCCACCTGATTGAGACCCAGGGGCAGGCAGCTCATCAGCCCTTCCTCCGGCTGAAGGTCCAGGGGCACCAGACGGCAGTTGTGCTTCTGCGCGGTGGAACCGGCCTGGAACATGTTGTTGTCCAGTTGCTTCCGGCTCTCCGCCGTGTTCATCAGCAGGAACGCCACCAGGAACATGCGCTCATTCCGGCTCTGGAGGTCTTGCAGCAGCTTCTTGGCCTCCTCGCCGTAGGTGGCAAGGTCTGAGGGGATGATGTCCATGTCATACCCGGCCCGGACCGCTTTTTTCTGTTCCTCGATCTTGGTGCGGTCCAGGTCGGTGATCTTACGCTTGATGGTCTTGATGGCGCTGACCTGATCCACAGACTGGACGTGCATGGACACCACAAGACTGGACTCCATATCCAGGAAATCCGCCAGAATACGGTCATTCAGCTCCGGGGCCAGGATTTGGAGGAAGGAAACCGCGCCGAACTTCCGACCCATACGGAAGGTCTTGCCGCCCGGAAATTCCAGGGGTGTGGGGGCGATGAAGTCCTTGGTAGACAGGCCAGAGGGAGCCAGCCAGTCCCAGGAAAAGCGAAATGGTTCCGGCTCGTCCATGTGGAAGATACTATGCAGCAGGCACAGGCGCTCCGCACCGTTGAGAGGCGCGGCGGACACGCCCAGCCGCTTGAAGTGGTTGAGCAAATCGGTCTCGATGCGCTCCAGCCGGGGCTTGGCCGACTGGATACTCTCCGCGTCGACGCCGAAGGTGAGGTACTTGGTCTTGACCAGACCGTTATTTCCTCTGGCAAGCTGGTTTTGCAGCATTTCCGTGTACTCCGCCCGGATGCTGTCAAAATCGTCCCCCTGGGGCGGGATCACGATGCGCTTCTCATAGCTCTCCCTGGTGGCCGCCAGATTAAGGAAGGAAAACTGGAAGCGGATGGAGCTGTCAAAATAGTTCAGGAAATCACACCACCCCTCGAAAATGGCCGCCTTGTCCTCGTTCTGACTGAGCTGGTAATTGATGTCCTGAAACTGCACCGTCTTGGTGTAGTAGGTGTCCGTGACCCGGCACACGCCGTCCGGCCACATACGTTGATAGGGGATGCTGTCCTGGGCGGACAGCTCCTTTTTATCGGTCCGGGCCGCCCTGCGGATGGCCGCGTCGATCTCCCGGCGCTCGGCGCGGGTCAGCCTGCGGCGGCCTTTTCCCGGCGCGTCCTTGGCAGGCGTTTGCTTTTTTGCCTTGAACAATGCGATACACCTCCCGGTCTAATTGGTCCTGCCGCGCAAGGGCGGCGTAAAAGTTGTTGGTCTTATAGGGGCGCTTTTTCGGGCGCAGGAAGTACAGGCGCACAAACTGCCGGACCACCTTCTCCAGCGGCTGGCCGTTACGCTCGTACATCGCCAGAAAGAAAAACGGGAGCATGGTGAGCACCATCACCAGAGCGGCGGTGCTGGTGCCCAGGCTACCCCGGAGGAAAAAGAACAGCGGAACGCCGATGAGCGCGCCGCTGCCGAAGCAGATCAGTTGTCGCTTCGTCAGGTTGAAAGCGACCTTCGTTTTTACTTTTGTCAGGTCCTTGGGGACCGAAACATAGGCCATAAAATCACCCTTTCCATTGGTTAATGGGCATTGAATACGGATTTTGCCATGCTGCTCGTCTTAAAGAGCATGAAACACAGCAGTACCGTGTAGCCCATGCACGTCCAGATGGCATAGCTCACATCGCCGTCCAGGGCAATGTTCTGCACCAATACCGCGTAGATGGCAACACAGACGATGATAAGAAACGCCTGGAAGCCCAGGGCAAACAGGCTGCGCAGATAGTTTTGCCCCATCTGGCCCCATTCGTGGTTCATCATGGTCGCCATGGGGACAGGGGCCACAGACGTGACCAAATATATCTCAATCATTCTCCCGAATGTAATAATGAAAATGCAGATCACCAGCGCCCACATGGTAATGCCCACAAAGAGGGATTGGAACCACAGGCCGAACAGCGGCCCCAGGTCCATCTCCATCAGCCGGGCCTCCAGGTCTGCGGTCACGCTGGAGATGTCGATAGCGGTGTCTCCGATGATAACGCCGGAGGCGTTATTCACCATGCCCTGCGCCACATCAAAGACCCCCATCACAATATCCCAGGTATTGGTGACAATGAGGATGGCGCAGGCGGATTTGAAAATCCACTTGAAGAACACCGCGCTTTCAATGTCGTGGAAGTTGTTCTTGTCCACAATGAGCTGGATCAGCTCCAAGGTCATCACAAAGGCCAGAATGACCCCGGCTATGGGCACCATGACCGTCTCCGAAAGGTTTTGGACCATGCTGAAAATATCGCGGTTCCATGCCTGGGGGGTAAGCCCGACCTGCGTAGAGACCTCGCCGACCTTCTGATTGACCTCATCAAACATGCCGGTCAGGTTGCCCATGATGCCGCTGACCAGGATTTCCTTCAGCCAGTCAGTGAGGACCTGTATAATAAAATCCAAGGGTAGGCACCTCCTATCACACCGTCAGGGTCAGGGGGGCCGCACCCGGCCAGGAGACCGGGTGCGGCCTCTCTTTGCCCAATCAGGTGGTAAAGAGGCCGGAGAGCAGGGGCACCAGCACCATGCCAACGATGGCGACCCCCGCGCCCGCCATGAGCTGCTTCATTCCCTGTGATTTCGCGCCGGGGTTATCATTACCATAACCTTCCAAAAGGTTAATGACGCCCCACACGCCAAGGCCAGCGCCCAGGGCGATCACCAGGGTCTGGAGCACTTCGATTGCGCTCTTGAAAAAATCCATATAGTACCTCCGAAAATTCAAAAGATTTTGGAAGGTACACACTTTCCTCCTTTTTGCGGAATAGGCCGCTCCGCCTACGCGGTGGCGGCCTCCTCGTCCGTCAGGTCTACCTCGTACACGTCGTAGACCTCCTCGGCTTTTGGCTTCAGCCGGACGGACAGGAAACGCTCTATGTCAAAGGCGTTTCGCTTGTCGCTGTCCGACAGATACTTGTAGTTGGGGTGCTTCGTGATGTCGTACTTGTCCGACAGGAAAGGCCGGACGCCGCGCAGTTGGAGAATACACTTGCCGCCGTCCAGGACTGCCAGCTCATCCATGCTGGCAAGCTCCTTGCCCAGCTTCTGATAATTCAGGGAGTGGGAGGTCTCCCGCCCCCTGCTCTCTCCGGTATTGTAGGTGTCGATGGTCTCCTTGCCCAGCGCAGCGGACAGCTCCTTGAGGGTGGTGGGTTCTGAACCGCCCAGGAACAGCCTTGCGTCCATGTTTCCAATGATAGTGTCCGCGTTGTCCCGATAGAGCGCCTTGAGCTGGGACTGTGCCTGGAGGACCAGACAGGCGGAAATCTCCCGGCTTCGGATGGTTGCCACCAGCTTCTCCAGCCGGGGAATTTGCCCGATGTTCGCGGCCTCGTCAATGAGGCACCGGACATGGATGGGCAGCCGCCCGCCGTACACGTCGTCGGCCTTCTCACACAGCAGGTTGAATAGCTGGGTGTAGGCCATGCTGATTAAAAAGTTAAACGTGTCGTCCGTGTCGCTCATAATGAAAAACAGGGCGGTCTTGCGATCTCCCAGGGTGTCCAGCTCCAGCTCGTCATAGGCGGTCAGCTCCCGCAGCTCGCCGATGTCAAATGGGGCCAGCCGTGCGCCGCAGCTCACCAGTATGCTCTTGGCAGTTTTGCCCGCCGCCAGCTTATATTTGGCATACTGCCGCACGGCAAAGTGGCCAGGGTCCCGTTCTTTCAGCTCGTCAAACATCAGATCGACGGCGTTCTTAAATTCCTCGTCGTCCTCCCGAACCTCCATGGCGTTTATCATCTCCAGCAGCGTGGAGAAGTTCTGTTCCTCCTCCGGGGCCTCGTAGTGGATGTAGCCGATGAGTGCCGTATAAAGCAGCATCTCGGCCTTCAGCCAGAAATCGTCCCCGGACTTTCCGCCCTCACCCTTGGTGTTGACAATGAGGCAGTTCACCAGCTTCAAAATGTCCTTCTCGCTATGGATGTACGAAAACGGGTTATAGTGGTGGGACTTCTTGAAGTTTATGGTGTTCATGATCTTGATGCGGTAGCCCTTGCGCCGCAGCATTTTCCCGCACTCAACGACGATACTACCCTTTGGGTCTGTGACCACAAACGAACAGGGGTAGGTCTCGCTGTCGCATTGCATCAGGTATGAGGTAGGCACCCTGCGCCTTGCTGACTTTCATCAGTAGGTTTCAGGGAGCCGCCTCCCAAACCGGACGTACACCTCTCAGCGTATCCGGCTTTCCATGAATCACCTTGATTCTTTGGTTTCGTGTAAGAGTTCAAAGCAGTCAGGGCAGAGAGCCAGAGATTTTCTTCTCATTTTCAGCATTTTCTGCTCAAATATATCCCTGCCTTTCAGCGATTTCAGCGTTGTTACGTGGTGCATACATAAATAGTCTGCATGTTCCCCGCAAATCTCGCATACTCCGGCTTTTATGCGGTTTACTATCGTGTGCCTGCTGTCATATTTCCTATAACTCGGCATAACGTCTGCCACATTGTCATAGCCGTCGCTGTGCTTTCTGAATCCATCATGGTAAAATTCGCAGTATTTACGTCCCTTAGTTGTATCGTATGGGATTCTCAGTACTCCGTTTACCATGTGCCGCTTCTTAATAACACTGACATTCGTTCTGTGCTTTCCTGCCAGAGTTTTTAACATGCTGTACCGCACCATGTAGTAATACTTGTGCAATGCGCCTACGTTTTCTGCTATCCGATAGAAGTTATATAACCCTCGAATTTCGGAATTGAAAGTAGACACAATCTCTGCGTCGCTGCGGTTCATCAGGTCTTTCCTTGGCATAGGCCGCCACATTTCTTTGCCTGTGTCATTGTTGCGTTTCACCTGTATCGCTCCCCGTTCCATCGCTTTTTTAATCCATTTTTCTTTCGGCATATACAGGAATACTTTTCCATACCACACCCGTTTCATGTCGCCGTTTTTACAACGCTTCATGTTCTTGGAATGGATTACTTTGAAATCGTACCCCAGATAGCGTACCGGCTTACTGGAATGGGTGACTTTCGTCTTTCCCTCGGACATTTCCAAATGCAGTTTTTCTTGGAGAAAGATTTTTACATCTTCCTTGATTTTTTCTGCGTCCTTTTTGGAGCCGATAACGCCGATTACAAAATCATCGGCGTAACGGTTGTACTGGATTTTCTTGAAGCCTTCCTCAAACGGATTGTAATAGTGCTGATTCATCTTCTTCCTTCTGGAATCCTTAAATTCTTTTACCAGTTCAGGAGTTGATTTTTCTGCGCCCATTAACGCTTTACGTGCCTTTCTGTATCTCCGGGACGCCCGCTCGTATTCTCTGGTCGTCCTTCTGCGTTCTGGCTCGCAATCATACTTTTCTTTGTATTCCTGCATATAGTTGTCCAGTTCGCTGAGGTAGATGTTTGCACATATCGGACTGATACCGCTGCCCTGCGGAACACCGGAGTAGGTGCAGTTGTACTGCCATTGTTCCATATATCCGGCTTTCAGGAACTTCCAGATTAGACCGATAAAAGCCTCGTCTGAAATCCTTTTCCGCAGTAATTCAACCAACACATGATGGTCGAAGTTATCAAAGCACGCCTTAATGTCTCCCTCGACAATCCATGTAACACCTGTGAAGTTTTTCTTTACTTGCGTAAGTGCCGTGTGACAGCTTCTTTTTGGTCTGAAACCGTGTGAATTGTTGCTGAATGTCGGCTCATAGATTGCTTCAAGAATCATTCTGACCACTTCCTGCACTAACTTATCATCAGTAGAAGTGATTCCCAACGGGCGAAGTTTCCCGTTCTTTTTAGGAATGTACTTTCTTTTTGCAGGCTTTGGCTGATATGTCCTGTTGCGTATGGATTCAATAATCCGGTTAATTCTCGGCAGGCTCATGTTGTCCAGCGTCTGCCCGTCTACCCCCTGCGTCATGCTCCCCTGCGATTTCGCAATGTTCGCATATGCAAGGAGATAGAACTCTGGATTGTATAGGTTGCGATATAATCTTTCATATTTGTAGTTACTTACACTTGCCTTTTCTTCAAGGCTTTTCAAGACATGAATCGGATTTCTCATAGTGTCTCACACACCATCCTTTCTGTTTTGAAAATGATTCACTGTTCCCCTTTGCCATGTAGACGGCTTTCCCGTCCGCAGACTACTATGGGAACTCTGTTGCCATGGTGAATATTCAGAACCCCGCATTTCAGCGTTTTCATAGCCTTTCGGCATTTCACTTTAGGCAATCCCCGTTTAGTACGGTATAAACAAGCGTTCCACGTTGTCGGTATGTGACGTTCGCCTTTTTCCACTTTCCCGTGGCTGAACCTGCTCCGAGTATCAGCAGCCGCATAGCCAAACAATGCGACTGTCAGGAACACTGACGAGTACAACCTCTCTACGTCAGGGGTACGCTCTTGGTCCCGATTTCAGGCTGTCATTCAAGCAGTCTAGCTTCCATCCTCATACGTGGATTTTCATTCCGTCACGCCGGCGCTTCTGAGGCTTCAGCGCCCCGTGTCCTCCGTCATGCTATGGTCGCCCTCCGGTTTCCCTTTTGGGGTAAGACGGGGAATGATAGGTTGCGGCACAATGCCGCTTGATACTTTTACCTACTACTTGCTCAAGGTAGGATTTATACCGCCCTTACGGGCGCACTCGGCTTGAGCCAGAACCGGGTCTTGCCGCTGCCGCTCCCGCCGATAATAAGGAAATTCTTATTCCGGGCCGTCTTGGGGTCCTTGGGGCGGTTGTTCATGGTGATCTGCTCGGTCTGCGTCAAAATGGCGTTATTCTCGAAAACCGGGTCCACAAAGGGCTGGATGTCCTTGGCCGTTCCCCAGCGGGCGCTCCCATACTCCGTGCCGTGGCGGTATTTCTTGGCGTTTTTGCCTTTGATGTAGACTGCCAGCCGCAGGCCCGCCCCACAGCACAGGCCCACCAACAGATCGGAGGGGTGAAAACTGGGGGCGGCGGACTGAAACGCGGTGGCAAAGCCGTCCATCAGGTGCAGTACCTTGTCCGCAAACTCCATCCCGGACGAAAGCCGCCATGCCTGCCCCAGCTTGGTGGCATAGAGGCCCACGAACAGGTACGGGAGATTGGGGAGGACATATTTTTTCAAGTTGACCTGTCTCACCGCTCCAGCACCTTCTTTCGTACCTTCTCCACGGTGTTCCGGGCCATATCCTTGTACTGCTCCAGCCGTTCCAGCACGGAGGTCCGGGTCTCCCGGCGCAGCTTCCGGCCCATGTACTCCTGAAAGGCGGCGGTGATGGCGTCGGCGTCGCGGCCCTTGAAGAAGATCATGTACTTGGGCGGCGATGTGCTCCGATCCTTCTTGACCGCATAATCCACGCCGTACTTTCGCGCAATCCGCTCAAATTGCCGGATCTCCTTGTCCTGAATGTCGATATTGGAGACCCCTTGATTTTGCTGTGTGAGCTACTTCACCGTCTGCTTGCCCCGGTGGGCCACCGGCATCTCCCGTTTTCTCTGCTTTTCCAGCTTGACCTCCTTGCGGTAGGCCATATACTTGGTGATCGCCGCTTTCAGCAGACGCCCGGTGAATTTGCTGCCGTTGACAATCAGCATCAAAGTTTTCTGTTCCACGTCCTCCTGCATCTACTCACCTCACCTTCGCAGGAGTGGGGCGGCCCCGGAGGGACCGCCCCAGGCGGAACGCTTATCTCACTTCATGCCAGGTCTCATCCTCCGCGCCGGTGACGATGGTGTGGCCGTTAGCGGCCTCCATCAGATCGTAGTAAGCCCAGTAATGGGGGTTCTGGAGGTCGCGGAAGGTGGTCAGCTCGTCCTCATGGTGCCGGATAAAACGCTCGTCCGCCGTGCGGCCCAACATCCGGTTGACGATGGTTGCGACCTCGGCGCGGGTAATACAGTCTCCGCCGTGGAACAGGCCGTCCGTATAACCCACGATCCAGCCGTTCCGGGAGGCCTCCTGAATGTAGTCTGCCGCCCAGTGGGAAACGGGCATATCGGGGAAGCTGCCTCGTCTGCTGTCGTAGGTCTCCAGCTCCATCCACTCGTCCAGCCGGACGCTCATCGCCACAAACTGCTCACGGGTGATGGTGGCCTCGGCATGGAACAGGCCGTCTGGGTAGCCAACTACTACGCCCAGCTTTTCCAGATAGGCCACATAGTCCGCGTACCACGCATCCCGGCGCACGTCCGGGAACCGGCTGCGCCGCAGGCCCTCCAACTCGTCCCCCCGCGCTTCGGAGAGGACGCGGGCAAATACGGCGGCCGCCTCGCCCCGCGTCATATTGCGGTTCGGGCCGATGGTGCCGTCCCTATAGCCCACAAGGTAGGCAAAGTGATAGGCGGCGGGAAGCGTTACCTTGCCCTCCTTGCCGGTCTCACCGGCGGCGGTGGTGCCGTCTCCATCCTCCACGGTGACAGAGACGCCGGGCTTCGCCTCGCCCTGGTTGTCTGTGATGGTGACGGTTACAGGGCCGTCCTCGTCAAAGGTAAAATCGTCCGGCAGGGTGACGGAAACCGCGCCGTCCTTGTCCACGCCGATCTCAGCGCCGTCCACCGGCTTCCCATCCTGGTCGGTCACGTCCACGTTGACGGTATTGGACTTGTCCTCGTCCCCGGTGTCCGTGCCGATGATCTCACCGGCAGAGCCGGAGGCGTCGGGGACCGTGATCTGACCCTTCTTGTCGGTGTCTCTGGCCGCATGGTTGCGCTGCTCGTCGGAGACCTCCACATTCAGGCCCGTGGCGGGCTTGGCGGTGGGCAGGAGGACCGTCACCACCGTCTGGTCGTTGCCGTCCAGCAGGCGGCCGTCCGGCAGCAGCACAGTAAAGGCGTCCTTTTCGCCGTCCTCACCAGCCAGCAGCGTCACCAGCGCGTCTTTTACCGGCTTTTCCGCTGTATCAGTGACGATTACAGTGTACTGGCCCACCACAGCGGTGCCGGTATCATCGGTGTAGGCGCTGTCGGCGGCGGGGACGGTCAGCTCGCCGTCCTTGTTGGTCTGCCCCTGGGCTGTGCCGCCCAGGTCGCTCTTGACAATTACGGTGACATCCTTCTGCGGGGCGGTCTCCTGGTCGGTGACGGTCACGGTAACGCGGTGGCGGCTGTCCATATCCTGACCCTTGGGCAGAGAAACGGTGATATTTCCGGTCCTACCCACGCTTACCGCAGCGTCCGCGATGGGCCGTCCGGTCTCGGTGCGCTCCACCTGGACGGTCAGCGTCCAGCGGTTGCCGTCCGCGTCCTCATAGCCTATCGTGGCATCGCCGTCCTCATTGGTAATCCCGGAGGAACCGGGGGCTGTGAACTGACCCACCTTGTCCGTCTTGCCGCCGCAGTAGTTGGCGTTCTTGTCCGTGACGGAGACCGCCAGCTCCTCTACGGGGGTCTCCGGTTCCGCCAGCAGAACAGTGATGGTAGTCTGGTCGGCATAGTCCAGCAGACGGCGGTCCGGCAGGCGGATGGACAGGTGCTCCTCGCCGCCCAGCTCCACCGCCGCACCGGAGACCGGGGCCTTGCTGTCAGTGTCGGTGACGATCACCAGATAGCGGCCCACCACAGCCTCGCCGTGCTCGTCCGTGGTGCTGGAGACATACAGCTTTTCCAGCTCCTCCGTCTCCAGCACCTCGCCGCAGACCGTACACTCCTTATGACGGCTACCCGCGCTGTCCTGGTCTGGCTCCTTGTCCACGATCCACTCACTTGGCGTATGGCCCGTGGGGTCGGTGTAGGCCCCGTCGTAGGTATCGCCGCAGCGGGAACAGGTGAAGGTGGTAAAGCCCATGGCCGTGCAGGTGGGCGCGGTCACGTCCTCCTGATAGTCATGGCCCAAGGCGTTTTCAATCACAGCGCCGCACTTGGTACAGAGCTGGGGGGTGGTGCAGGTGGCAGCGTCGCCGGGAATATGGCCCGCAGCCGCGTCTCCTTCCAGGCGGGTCGCGCCGCAGCGGGTACAGGTATATTCCATGATGCCCTCGCCGGTGCAGGTGGCGTCGGTAACAAGCGTCCCCTCGTCCCAGCTATGGCCCAGTGGCTCCGTGTAGTCCGTCACGAAGGTGGAACCGCAGCCAGCGCAGGTGTGGATGGTCTTGCCCCCGGTCTCACAGTCTGCCGGGATGGTCTTGGCGGCATAGTCGTGGGACAGCGCAGGGGTAAGGTCGGTGATGTGCCGGTCCCCGCAGACTACGCACTCGTTCAGGGTATAGCCGGGACTGGTGCAGGTGGCCGGGAGCACCTGCGTCTCATACTCATGCTCCGTCTGCGGGATGGTGCTCTCCTTGACGTTACCACACCGCTCACAGATGTCCATGGTCTTGCCCGGCGTCTCGCAGGTGGCCTCCCGGACCACTACGCTCTGATAGGCGTGGCCCAGGGAATCCTTGTAGTTGGCCTTGACCATCTTGCCGCACTCGGTACACATCAGGCGGTCATAGCCCAGGGCCATACAGCTGGGGGCCACAGTATCATGGCAGACAAAGTGATGCTCACAGTCCTGATTGCAGCAACCCCCATCACAATCCGGGTCCTGGCAGTCGCAGTCCGGGTCCCCGCAGCCACAGCCGCAGGAGCCGTCCGCCGTGGCGGTCAGGTGGACATAGGCCACGCCGTCCTCCACCATATCGGTGTCCGCATAGGTGTAGGTGATCTCGTAGTAGACAGTGTAGTTGCCCGCCTCGGTGTAGTTGGGGGCGGAGGTCAGGGTGCAGGCGTCGGCGCTGTGCCCGTAGCGGACGGCGGTGGTCACGCCCGCCTCGGAGAGATCGGAGACGGTAACAGTGTGGGGCGCGCCGTCCGCCACGCCGTAGTAGTCCGCCACAACCGCTTTGGCGGCGGTGTAGGATGTTTTGGCATAGCCGCAGTCGGCGCAGGTATCCATTTCCACAAACCGCTGGTGGGCCAGCTCCGGCCGGATGCTGGTCTCCATGTGGTGACGCTCCAGCGTGGCGTCCTCTGTGTGGTAGGTGCCGTAACAGAAGCCGCAATACTGGCCGCCCGTGGTGATAACACGGTGGTACTCCCGGTCTACCTGCTCAATCTCGACGCTCTCCGGCAGGTCCTCAAAGAAGTTGGCGGCACAGTCAAAAAGCCAATAAACATTTTTGTCATAGGAATAACTGTATGTTCCCATATTGGCATTGATAGTTCCACAAGATTGGCAAACTGCCTTTGTCCAATGATAACCTGTAAAATAGGCATCCACTCCAGGGGTCCCGTCATCCAAGCTGCCATGCTGTTTTCCGTCCAGCATTGTCCCATCTGAAAACTTAACGCCTCGATTCAGCGCCGTTTCCCCTGTACGGGTATACTCTGGAGTACGATAGACGATAAAATCTCTCGCCTGATTGCAATAGGCACAGTCGAAGGTCTCGTGGGTCACAACAGCATTGGCATCCAACTCGTTGGTACGGTCCAACGCCTCTTTCCAATTCTCAGCAGGGTCATGATAGCTGTTTTGTTGAGCGGCAGATGCCGCAGGTACCAAGGAAAACAGCAGCACGACGGCCAGAAAGCCCGCCAACAAAGAGCGGGCGTAACGGTATCTTATGCGCATGTTCATTATCCTCCTTTGTGGGTGAATGGGTTTGGGGTTAGGTAGAGTAAGCCAAGGCGCTAAGGCGGGACCCGCAGCCGCCGCAACAAACGGCAGTGGGTCAATGGCTCCGCCCCTGTCCCTTGACGGTGAGAATCCCGTCCAGCGTGGTGGCGGTGATCCGCAGGCGCTCGGCGGTGGCGATGTCGTTTTTCACTGTCTCGTCCACCTTGCCGCCGCAGACCACCAGCACACGGGCGCGCCGGAGGTAGTCGCGGGCCATGTCGATGCTGTCCTTGTGCTCCTGGGGGATGCCGTCCTCCAGGAACAGCGGCAGGAACAGCAGGGGGCAGACCGGGGAAAAACCCGCGTCGTACACCTGACGGCACCAGCGGGCCGCGTTCTCGGTGTTCTCATACTCGTTCTCGCCCCAGGGGGCGGTGATATAGGCCAGAGGTCGTTTCATGGCAAATCCTTTCTCCCAGCTATTCCGGGCATAAAATAAGGCGGCCTGTTCAGCCGCCGTAGTCGTGGTGGAAATCGTGGTTGACCAGCATGGTGTAGTGGTTATCCGTGGAACTGGGGGCATTGAACAGGGCGGCCAGCAGATAAGCCTTGGCGTTCCAGACGCGGGTGTTGTTCTCGCTGATGCCGTCCAGAACCTTCTCGATATGGCTGGAGGTGATCTGCTCAAACCGCTGCTGCACAAAGGCGGTGGGGTATTCCGCGTCCCGTCCGATCTTGATGGTAGGGCTGCGGGTCATAGCCACCTCCAGCATCAGCTCCACAAACTCGTCCACCTGGGTCCGGTTGACCGGAGTGCAAATCAGGTCATACTCGATCTGTTCCCGAATTTCCTCTCGCTTCTCATACACGTCCTTCATTCCTTCCAGCTCAGGTGTGGAAAGAACGAATGAATGAGTATTTGATAGATGCGTATTTGATTTTTGAATATTTGATCTCTTAGTATTTAATTCTGCGGGCTTTTCCGTAGATGGCTCCACCATATCCGGTTCCACCAGATACGGGAAAGCCGTATCTGGTGCGCCCGTATCTGGCGGGGTCGTATCTGGTCCTGGTTCCTCTGGCGGTTCCTCCGCACCGGGGCAGGGCTTTTCGTAGATGGTGTACTCCGTGTCGCTAATGCGTCCTCCAGGACCGCGAAGCTGGCGGCGGACGATGTAGCCCGCCTTTTCCAGCTCACGCAGCGCCCCGCCGATGGCGTCCACGCCCTCCTTGCAGATGGCCGCAAGGCCCCGTGTGGTGTAATTCCACTCGTCCGGCAGGGAGAGCATCATGGACAGCAGCCCCTTGGCTTTCAAACTCAGGGCTGTGTCCTTCAGGTGGTGGTTGCTCATTACGGTATAGTCCAGCGTCCGTTCTATGCGGAAAACTGCCATGTTTTGTCACTTCCTATGTAGCGTCGTTAGGAGCATTGGGCTGAATGGAGGCGGTCTGCCCGTCCTCACGCGCAAACCGTTCCGCCAAACGCGCCACACTCCAGCTTTGTTTGAATTGTCCCAGCGGGCCGGGGCCGAACTGTGTCCGCGCACGGTTATCCAAATCCAGCAGGCGCGCCCACAGCTCCGGGTGATGATGGCGTAGATTTCGCAACTCCCCAATCCGCTGAAAGGGGCAGCACCAGCAGGAGGCGCGGTGGTAGATCCGGTACAGGCCGCCGAAGTCAAAGCCCCGGTCATAGCACAGTTGTAGGGCCTGGGCCTCGGTGATGCCCCAGTCCACCAGAGGATAGTGGAGATCCTTGCAGCGATGGGCCTCGTCCGCCGCGATACCCACATACTGCTGAAGGCGGTGCTGGCCCTTGAGACGGGTCAACTCCTTGTTGATCTGGTGGGTCTTGAGCTGGCCGGTGCACCAGCGAACCTTGATGCCCGGCCAGCCGTTGCCATAGGGCGGAACGCCTAACCGCGCCCGGTTCTCCAGGGTGGAGGGCTTCTGTTTGGGCTCGTCAAACATCATGTACTCGAAGCTCTTGGGAGAGCGCAGGGTGGTGATGTGTAGCCCCCGCTCTCGGTACAGATGCTCGTCCACCTTGGAGATATGGCCGTACATCTCCGGGAACTCCATGCCGGTATCCGCCCAAATCACTGCGTCAATGGGCAGGCCGCGCTCGATCATCAGCAGCAGGAGACAGGTGGAATCCTTGCCCCCGCTCAAACTGACCGCGTGAAAATTCTCTTTGGCGGTAATAAGAGCGCCCATCTAGGGCACGTCCTTCTTGCTGACCTCCTTCTCTTTTTACAGCTCGTAGACCGGTTGCTCACACTCGAAGCAGGGGCCGCACAGCTCGTCCAGGGTATCTGACAGATCCTCCAGATCCAGACACATCTCGCTCTGCGCCGCATCCCCCTTGATGGTGCGGTACTCGGTGACGTATTCGCCGCCCTCATATTCCACACGCACACAGGCCACGCAGACAAGGCTCATGTCCTCCAGCAGCCACAGCTCCAGCGTCCGGGTGGTGACGGCAATCTCCATCGTGCTCTGGTCGTCCTCCACATACAGAAGGGTGGCCTTTTGTCCAAACAGCTCCGGGCCGCGATAGTTGAAGGACTTCTCCTGCATCCCTTGGGTGATATAGGTGTACGCCGTTCGGGCTTTGTCCTGCACAGCCTGGGTCAGTGCATGGAAGTCAATATTACCCAGGTAGTCCATGGCGTCCTCCGCAGGGTTCCCGTCCTCTAATATCCGGGTACGGAACAGACTGGTAAGTTCTTCCTGCAAATACTTTACCTTATACACGATAATTCCCTCCAATTTCTGTTAATGATGTTTCTTCCTCTTGGGTCGGATGATATGCCCCTCCACAACAAGGGCATGGTCGGTAATATGGATTTTCCCCAGCTCCTGACTATGGAGCACTTTCTGATACCCTTGTTCACTCAGGAACAGGCGGGCCGTCTCTCCGCGCAAAGCGATGAGATTATCGTCCTCTAGGACTTCAAACTCGACCATATAGCGGGTATCGTCCCGAAAACGTTCTACGGCCAGCAGGTCATGTCCCCGGATAGTGAACCGCGTCATACACGCGCCCTCCGTGCCCGAATGTCCAACACAGGCAGGCCATACCGGGCGATAAGGGTGGCATTGACGATCATACGGAACACTTCCGCGTCCACAATATCTGGGTCTGCAAGCTCCATCGTCGCGGGGCCTCCGACACCGCGATACAGGCCCTTTGCCGCCGAGATTAGCGCGTAGTCATGGGGGGAGATACCGCCTAGTACCGCATAGGCAGGTTCGAAGCCCTTCCGGTAAAAACAGTTGGCACTACGTTTCCACAGCTCTGCGCTGGAGGTCAGCAGGAACAGGGCGGCATAAAAGGCCGGAGTATCCCTGCGTCGGTAGTAGTGCAGCCGGGTCTTGGCATATTCCATGCGCTCCTTGTGTGTCCCGTCCTTCCACAGACTCCCAGGAAAGCTGGCGACCAGGGCACGCAGACGCGGTGCAAGCAGTCGGTTCCGGGGAATGGTAGCCATCACCGCCTCCTGATACCCCACCACTCCGGCCTCAATCCGCTCAGCCAACCAGGGACAGACAGGAAGCGTACACCCCTGTTTCTGCTTGTATTCTGTGCAAAGGTAGCAGGCAACGTGCTTTGGTCTATAGCGAAATGTGCAGACAAACATAATGACCTCCTGATTTTGGGCACAAAAAAACCGGATCGCAAGGTGCGTCCGGTAACTTGTCGTATGTAATTAGCGATCTTGGCTGCGTTGGCGCTTTTTCTGCCATGCCTCCAGCAGCTTGATGATGGTCTCCTGCATCCGTTTGGGCGTGTAGGAGCGGGGAAAGTATTTGCGGATCGTGTCCGTGGAAAACGTCAGCTTTTCCGCCTCCGTTTTTTTCTCCTCGGAAAGCATCTCCCGCATTGTCTCCCGCGTAAGTGTCCCTTCCTTGCTGGCTTTTCTCAGCCGCTGGGCCTGAGAGAGTGACGGTGTATTCTGCGAATATGCCATTGCATCCAGCAAAAGTGCCTGCTCGTCTTTGGCGAGGGCGGCAAGCTGATAAGCGACAGATAAGCCAATTTCTTGAGTATCTACCTTGTCCATGAGTTCCTGCCGCAGTTCTGTAAGCTGGATATAATTGCGCAGGGTGTCCCCACTGATTCCTAGGGATTTCCCAATCTCATCGTCGCTACGGAAATTTGCCGAAATTTTCGGCAAATTTTTGGCAGGTCGTCCCGCCTGCTTTTTTTCCGCCTCCAAATACATACGATAGGCCCAGGCACGTTCGCTGGGCAGGACGTTCTCGCGGTATACATTGCCATCTACCATCTCGGACACAGCCTCCTCGTCACTCAGATCCCGGATAATGACTGGTATCTCTGAGTATTCTGCCAGTTCGCTGGCCCGATACCGCCGATGGCCGTCTATAATTTCATACCCCCCCTCCGGATCCGGGCGAACAAGTACGGGCTGACGTACACCACGCGCCTTTACACGGGCAATAAGCCGGATCATAGATGGGTTCTCCTCCCGTACAAAGTACGGCTGTTTGCGCGGCATAATGTTTTTCAGGGCGGGATAGCCCTTGAATGGGTGCAGCTCGTTTAATCTCACTCGGATAATTTTTTCCTCAGCACGTCTATCTGGTGCAGCGTCATCGGTCAACTAGGCCACCTTCTTTCCAATAAAAAAGAGCACTTCCAAATGAACGGAAGTGCTCTCTGGTTCAAATATAAAGAGGGACTTGCAATGCAAGTCCCTCTTTGTGATTTTAGATATAAACGTCTACGAACAAATCGCCAGTCCACTGACTTTGACGGGTTAAGGAAAATCCGTTCACTTTTCGGAAGCGTTTCGCCTCTTCAAAGCCTATTTTCAGTGAAAATACGAATATTTTAGTTCGCTCTGGGATGTTTGATAGCGGCCTGGGCGGCAGCCAGACGGGCGATAGGCACGCGGTAGGGGGAGCAGGACACGTAGTTCAGGCCAACCTTGTGGCAGAACTCCACGGAGGTGGGATCGCCGCCGTGCTCGCCGCAGATACCCAGGTGGATGTCGGGGCGGGTCTCCTTGCCCAGCTTGGCGGCCATGGCGACCAGCTTGCCCACGCCGTTCTGATCCAGGTGGGCGAAGGGATCGGACTCATAGATCTTCTTGTCGTAGTAGTAGCTCAGGAACTTGCCGGCGTCGTCGCGGGAGAAGCCGAAGGTCATCTGGGTCAGGTCGTTGGTGCCGAAGGAGAAGAACTCGGCCTCCTTGGCGATCTCGTCGGCAGTCAGGGCGGCGCGGGGGATCTCGATCATGGTGCCGACCTCATACTTCATGTCGATACCGGCGTCCTTGATGATCTTGTCGGCGGTGGCGACCACCACGTCCTTGACGTACTTGAGCTCCTTGACCTCGCCCACCAGGGGGATCATGATCTCGGGCACCATCTTCCAGTCGGGGTGCTTCTTCTGGACGTTGATGGCGGCGTTGATGACGGCGGTGGTCTGCATCTCGGCGATCTCCGGGTAGGAGACGGCCAGACGGCAGCCGCGGTGGCCCATCATGGGGTTAAACTCGTGCAGGGAGGCGATAACCTCGTGCAGGCGCTCTACGGTGACGCCGATCTCGCCGGCGATCTCCTTGATGTCCTCCTCCTTGGTGGGCAGGAACTCGTGCAGCGGGGGATCCAGGAAGCGAATGACAACCGGGCAGCCCTCCATGGCCTCGTACAGGCCCTCGAAGTCGCCCTGCTGGTAGGGCATGATCTTGGCCAGGGCCTTCTTGCGGTCCTCGGTGTTGTCGGCGACGATCATCTCGCGCATGGCCTTGATGCGCTCGCCCTCAAAGAACATATGCTCGGTGCGGCACAGGCCAATGCCCTGGGCGCCGAAAGCGCGGCCCTGGGCGGCGTCGCGGGGGGTGTCGGCGTTGGTGTAGACCATGAGCTGACGGTACTTGTCCGCCCAGCCCATCAGGCGGCCGAAGTAGCCGGAGCCGGGGTCGGCGGGCACGGTGGCCACGGCCTCGCCGTAGATGTTGCCGGTGGAGCCGTCCAGGGAGATCCAGTCGCCCTCGTGGTACTCCTTGCCGGCCAGGGTGAACTTCTTGTTCTCATAGTCCACCACGATGTCGCCGCAGCCGGACACGCAGCAGGTGCCCATGCCGCGGGCCACCACGGCGGCGTGAGAGGTCATGCCGCCGCGGACGGTCAGGATGCCCTGGGAGACCTGCATGCCCTCGATGTCCTCGGGAGAGGTCTCCAGGCGGACCAGGATGACCTTCTCGCCCCGCTCGTGCCACTCCTTGGCCTCCTCGGCGGTGAACACCACGCGGCCGCAGGCGGCACCGGGGGAGGCGGCCAGGCCCTTGCCAACGACCTGGGCCTTCTTCAGGGCCTCGGCGTCAAAGGTGGGGTGCAGCAGGGCGTCGAGCTGCTTGGGATCGACGCGGCACACAGCCTCCTTCTCGTCGATCATACCCTCGTCCACCAGATCCACGGCCACCTTCAGGGCGGCGGCGGCGGTGCGCTTGCCGTTGCGGGTCTGCAGCATATAGAGCTTGCCATTCTCGATGGTGAACTCCATGTCCTGCATGTCCTTGTAGTGCTTCTCCAGGCGGTCGGCGATGGCGGCGAACTGCTCGTACACCGCGGGCATCTCCTCATGCAGCTTGGAGATGGGGGAAGGGGTGCGCACGCCGGCCACCACGTCCTCGCCCTGGGCGTTGATCAGGTACTCGCCGAACAGGGCCTTCTCGCCGGTGGCGGGGTTGCGGGTGAAGGCCACGCCGGTGCCGGAGTTGTCGCCGGAGTTGCCGAACACCATGGACTGGACGTTGACGGCGGTGCCCCAGTCGTAGGGGATCTCGTTCATGCGGCGGTAGACGTTGGCGCGGGGGTTGTCCCAGGAGCGGAACACGGCCTTGACGGCCTCCATGAGCTGGACCTTGGGATCCTGGGGGAAGTCCTCGCCCTTCTCCTTCTTGTAGAACTCCTTGAACAGAACCACCAGGTTCTTCATGTCCTCGGTATCCAGCTCCACGTCCTGCTTGACGCCCTTCTTGGCCTTGACGTCGTCGATAATCTCCTCAAAGCGCTTCTTGCTCAGCTCCATCACCACGTCGGAGAACATCTGGATGAACCGGCGGTAGGAGTCGTAGGCAAAGCGGGGATTGTTGGTGAACTTGGCCAGGCCCTCCACCACGGTGTCGTTGAGGCCCAAGTTGAGGATGGTGTCCATCATGCCGGGCATGGAGGCGCGGGCGCCGGAGCGCACGGAAACCAGCAGGGGGTTCTCGGGATCGGCGAACTTCTTGCCACAGATGGCCTCCATCTTGCCCAGGTACTCGTAGATCTGGGCCTGGATGTCCGCGTTGATCTGGCGGCCGTCGTTATAATACTGGGTGCAGGCCTCGGTGGTGACGGTGAAGCCCTGGGGCACGGGCATACCCAGATTGGTCATCTCAGCCAGGTTGGCGCCCTTGCCGCCCAGCAGCTCCCGCATGGAGCCGTTGCCCTCTGAGAACAAATAGACATACTTATGCGTGTTGGCCATTTGTCATTCCTCCTAGATTTACGTTGCACTACTATACTCAAATACAGTAACCGGAGACATTATACCATTTTGCCAAAAGATTGCAAGAGATACCCGTCGGTTTTCTTTCTCTTTTGCTCAATTTTCGCCACTTTGGGCGCACGGAAGTGCCAACTGGCTTCATTTTGCTCCAGCCGTCCCCGCCCCGACCGGCCGCGCATAAAAAATGTCCGCAGAAGCGGACATCGTGTTTTTAAATGTCTACATTATCAAACATGTGGATGTTTAGTAAATATATCATTTTTGCAGGAAAATTGCAACAGGCTATTAATATATTTTACAAATTTATTTCCTAAATCTTCCTATCGCAAAATGTTGTATCCTCGTTTAAAAAGGTAGACATTTACAAAAAGGAGGATACACCATGAGACATCAAAAAAAACGGTGGTTTGCCGCATTATTATCCTTATGTATGTTACTATCTATTCTTCCTTCAACTTCTATAGCTTTTAGTGAAAGCGAAGAGACCTGGAGTGGGAACAGGAGGAAGCAGACCATTGATGGCGGAACCCATACAATTACGCTTAGTAATCTTACTATTGACTCACCGGGCGTTGAGAAATCTGCTATTGATATAACTGGTAACGCAGATGTCACCTTTATACTGGAGGGCAACAACACTCTCAGAGGTTACCGGAATCATCCTGCCATCTGGGTGGAGTCCGGTTCCTCCGTTACCTTTGAAGGAAACGGATTACTCGAGGCCTCCGCCGGCGGGGCATCCATCGGTTTAGGGGCGGCCGGAATCGGCGGTGGATATGGCGCCAGCAGTAATTTTGGCAATATCACCATCAACGGTGGTACCATCATTGCCCGAGGCTCCGGAGGCGGCGCGGGCATCGGCGGCGGCTACGAGGTCGGCAGCGGGACTGTAACCGGCAATGTTACCATCAACGGCGGATACGTCACGGCCATCGGTGGGTCAAGCGGCAGTACCGGCGGCGCGGGCATCGGCTCCGGTGAGAACGCAAACTATAGCGGAACCGTCACCATCAACGGCGGTGTGGTATACGCCGAGGGCGGTGCGGACTCCACCAGCATCGGCCGCGGCAACCGTGCTATCGGTACAAGCGACAACGGAGCCTTCACCACCGGCACGGGCGGAAACGCCGTCATCGTGGCCCCGGACGGCATTGGGGACCCCTCCGGCTTCGCTGACTGGGACGGTATTTTTATCAGCTATGAGGGCAATAATACGAGCGCGACGGTGGGTGAGGACGGTACGGTTCACCTGAATGACACAGAGGCCAATATCCAGGTCTGGGGTGAACCGGTGATTGACTATCCGCTTGTGGTGGAAAGCGGCACCGAGCTGCGGGTCGTCCAGAATGACCGAAACTACGCCTACGCCACTCTGGAAATCGGCCAGGACGGCAAACTGACCAATAACGGCACCGTCACCGTAGACGAGGGAAGCACCCTGATTCTGCGGGAAGGTCTTGACCAGACAGATGGCAGCGGTACACTGGAATGCACCGGCACCGTCAAACTGCCCCCGGAGGATAAGCTGATTGCCCTGTCCGGCGCGGAGGACCTGACCTACAACGGCACGGAGCAGAGCCCCGAGGTAAGCGTTACATTAAATCTGTGGGGCTATTCCCATACCTATGGGAATCCGGCGGACTATACCGTAACTTACACAGATGCCACAAACGCCGGAGAGACCGCCAAGGCCGTTATTACCTCCACTGGTGCCGGCGACCTGCTGGCGGGCAGCGCCTCCAAGACCTTTGTCATTCAACCGGCCGCTTATAGCATTAACGTGTCCGACGGGAAGTGGACAGTGGCGCATGGTGAAACGCAGCTCCTGTCCAAGCTGCCCCCTGCCACCATTTCCATTGACCCGTCGATTCAAGATGACCTGACCGGCCTGAGGGCTGGGAACCTGACTTGGTATATGGATGAGCAACATTCGCAAGCGGTGACCGATACCTCCCTTCAGAATACATCCGCCGGCGAAGAGGTACCCCTCTATTGGGTTTTCAGCCACAGTGATTCCAATTTTGCGCCAGAGTCCAAGTCCGGGACACTGACCATCACGATTACCAATCTGCCCATTTATCCGGTTGTGATCCGGCAGGGAGATGAGGTTGTTACAAATGGTACCATCAACAAGACCTATGGGGATGAAAACTTCACTCTAACTGTCGAACTTCAAAAGGATGATAGCCTTATTTCTCCTGATAGTCTCGTTACCTTTGCTAGCAATAATGAAGATGTGGTAACAGTAGCCCCGAGTGGTGAGGTTACCATCACCGGCAGCGGAACCGCTGTCATTACCGCCAGCGTGGCGGAAAAAGGCGGAGACGATGGCTATGCCGCCGCCAGCGGTACCGTCACCGTATCTGTGGCTCAAAAGCCGATTTCCGTGGATGACAGCACCGTGAAGCTGAACGGTCACTCCAGTCCGTATACGTGGCCCTATGATGGACAGGCGTCGGTTACAGTCGAGGCCGAACTGACCCAAGCTGACATTGTGGGCAGCGATGATGTGGATGTGACCGCCACCGGAACACTGAGCAATGCAAACGCCGGCAATCGGTCGGTCACCATTGCTTACGCGCTGACCGGCACCAGGGCGGCACACTATATCCTGAGTCCAGCCCAAGACACCAAACCAGTAGTCATTACCAAAGCTGACCCCACCCAGGCCGGTATTGCCGCCAACCCCGGCACCTTGACCATCGCCAACCGGGCCGCCAGAAGTTATTCCTTTGATCTTCGCACTTTGAATCCGGATAACGCCACTCTCGGCATTACCTCGTATACGAAGGGCGACATAAAGTTCGAGTCCGGCAAGGAGTCCTATTTTACCTCAAACGATGTAACGATCACAGGCAATCTTCTGACCTTGAAAGCCAACGCTGTGGACACACAGGATACCGGAAAGGTGGCCGAGATCCCCATTGTGATCCGCAGCCAAAACTACACCGACTTCACCGGCACCATCACGGTCAGCAGCAAAAATCTCCATATCCTGACCTATGATCCCAACGGCGGCAGCGGCGGCCCCGGAACGGAGCTGCTGGACACCCAGACCGGCTACACCTTGAAGCAGTCCCCCGTCCCCACTCACGACCAGCAGGACGGCGTGGATGTGCTGTTTATTGGATGGACAGCGAACACCACCGGAGACAAGATCTACACCGCCAGCGATACAGCGCCCACCACTGTTGCCACCGTAGACATCAACGGCGACACGACGGTTTACGCCGCCTGGGGCGTGGATACCAATGGCGACGGCGTGCCGGACGTGAACGAGACCGGCAAGTACAAGCTGACCTACGCCGAAAACGAGCTGGAGAACGGCACCTTGCAGGGGGTTCTGCCCACCGACAGCGGCACTTATGTCAAGGGCAATACGGTTGCCCTGGCCGACGGAAGCGGCCTCAGCCTCACCGGAACTACAACCAGCGACAAGGGAACGGCCCGTTTCGTGGGCTGGTCCAAGACACAGATTGACCGCATTCTCTCGCAGGGTGACACCATGCCCGCCGGTGTTGTGGAGCAGGTGACCTTCACCGACTCCAGTATCACCGTATACGCCGTCTGGGGCTGGGACACCGACAACGACGGCAAGCCCGACATCACTCAGAATCCCTCCATCACCTCCTCCGCGGGTAAGAACGGCTCCATCGCCCCGGAGGGCAAGGTCTATGTCCCGGCCGGGAACAGCCAGAAGTTTGATTTTACTCCGGACACCGGCTATGCCGTGGACCGGGGCACCATCGACGGCACGGCCTATGTCAACAACGGGGTCAACCTGCTGCCCGGCATGGACACCTGGGAAAAGTGGGAATCCTATACCTTCGCCGATGTCCGGGAAGATCACACCATTTCTGTGACCTTCGGTGAGGATACCAACAATAACAACGTCCCCGACGCCAACGAGGGCACCGTCACCCTGACCTATGACGCCAACAGCGGCGAGGGCTCGGCCCCTGCCCCCCAGAGCGCCAAAAAGTGGACCGCCGTCACCGTGGCGGAAAACACCTTCACCCGCTCCGGTTACAGCTTTGCCGGGTGGAACACCCAGGCGGACGGCAGCGGCGAGGATTATGCCGCCGGCGACGCCTTCCAGCTCACCGGCCAGGATGCCGTCCTCTATGCGCAGTGGAGCTATAACGGCGGCGGCAGCACCGGCACGACCCGGTACACCATTGAGGCCAGCGCGGGCCATGGCGGCGGGATCAGCCCGGACGGCAGGGTGCGGGTGAGCCGCGGCAGCGACAAGACCTTCCGCATCACCCCCGATGCCGGGTATGAGATTGCCGACGTGCTGGTGGACGGCGAGAGCGTAGGCGCGGTGGACAAGTACACCTTCGAGAGCGTGCGTAAGGCCCACACCATTGAGGCCCTCTTCGCGCCCGAAAAGCAGCTTGCCGACCCGGACGACACCGGCGTCTCCGGCTGGCTGAACACCGAGGATCACCTCGCGTACCTGAACGGCTACGGCGGTGGCCTCTTCGGCCCCGACGACCACATGACCCGGGCCCAGGCGGCCCAGATGTTCTACAACCTCCTACTGGACCAGGAGGTGTCCGCCGCGGTCCGCTTCACCGACGTGCCCGCCGACGCCTGGTACGCCCGCGCGGTGGAGACCCTGGCCTCCCTGGGCATGGTGGAAGGCGTAGGCGGCGGGAAATTCGCCCCCGAGCGCACCATCACCCGGGCGGAGTTCACGGTGATGGCCATGCGCTTTGCCCGCCTGCCCGAGGGCGGGGAGAATCCGTTCTCCGATGTGACCTCCTCCGACTGGTTCTACGACCAGGTGGTGGGGGCGGTGCAGTACGGGTGGATCACCGGCTACACCGACGGCACCTTCCGGCCGGAGGCCACCATCACCCGGGCGGAGGTGACGGCCATCACCAACCGCCTGCTGGACCGGGCGGCGGACGAGGACTACGTGGACGACCACGCCGGCGAGCTGCGGCAGTTCCCCGATGTGAGCGCCTCTTACTGGGCCTACCACGACATTGTGGAGGCCACCAACGCCCACAGCTACCGTGTCTATGACGGCGAGGAGCACTGGATGTAAGTACCTCCTGATCTTCCTCTTCCATACAAAAGCGTCCCCCGGAACCGATTGGTTCCGGGGGACATCTTTTATTCCCGCTTGTCCAGGGGAAACAGGATTTTCAGGAACAGCTTTTCGGCCGGGCCGCCGCGGATCAGATCAAAGCTGCGCGCCGAACCGTCCGGCCCGGTGACGGTAAACCGGCCCGCCCCGTTGACCACCGCGAAGCCCAGGGCTTCCAGGGTGAGCTGGAGGGTGAGCTCCCACTCCAGCAGGGAGTCCACCGCCCCCTCCCGGTAGGCGTCCCACAGCCACTGGAATTCCATAGGCTGGGTCCCGTCCTGGAGGAAGCCGCGCCACAGCGCCTCCTTCTGCCGGGCCGAGAGGGCCTCCAGCGCGTCCAGCACACCGGCGTCCTCCTCCCAGGCCAGGTAGGCGTAGCGGCTCCCCGTGGGGCGGCGGACCGGAAGGCCATCCCCCAGGCCGCGGCCCGGGCGGGGGTGTCCATCTCCACATGGAGGCACAGGCCGGTGAGCTGCTCAAAGGGCTGGCCCGACACGGAGCGCAGGCGGATGACGGGGGCGCCGTCGCTCCGGACGGCGGCCCGGAGCTCGCCGGTCTCCCGGCGGGCGGTGGTGCCGTACACCGTCACGGGCCAAAGGCCCTCCAGCCCCGCCAGCGCGCCGCCGCACACCTCCGCCAGATCCCGCCACTGGAACACCGTGTCCGGGTAGAAGAGCAGCAGCACCGGGCTGTCCGGCCGCTGGAGCACCGTAGGCTCGCAGTCAAAGAGCTGTCCCACATCCCGCATCAGGCCCAGCAGCGCCCCAGGGCCTGCCGCTCCCCCGGGCCGCAGTCCGGGGAGCCGGTGCTCCCCTGCGGGGCGGTAGGGATACAGCATGGCCTCTCCTCCCCCGCTCATGCCTCGCTCTCCGCCCCGGCCTCCTCGTCGGGCTGGCGGATCATCCGGTAGCCCACGCCGATGTGGGTCTGGATGTACCGGGGGTGGCTGGGATCGGGCTCGATCTTCTTGCGCAGCGTGGCCATAAACACCCGCAGGGAGGGGGTGTCGGAGGGCAGGGCGCTGCTCCAGATCTTGTTGAGAATGTAGTTGTGGGTGAGCACCTTGCCGGTGTTCTGGGCCAGCAGGCACAGCAGCTTGTACTCGATGGGGGTCAGGTGGATCTCCTTCCCGTTCTGGTAGGTGCAGCCGGCGGCGTAGTCGATTTTCAGCCCGCCGTTCTGGTAGATGCTGGCCGCCTCGTCCACCTTCTCGCTGTCGTAGCGCACCCGGCGCAGGGACACCCGCAGCCGGGCCAGCAGCTCCTCCACCGAGAAGGGCTTGGTCAGATAGTCGTCCGCCCCGGCGTCCAGGGCCTCCACCTTGTCGTGATCCTCGCTGCGGGCAGAGATGACAATGATGGGGGTGTTGCTCCAGGTGCGCACCTTCTTGATGATGTCCACGCCGTCCATGTCGGGCAGGCCCAGATCCAGCAGGATCACGTCGGGCCGGCAGGAGGCCGCCTCCAGCACGCCGGAGGCGCCGTTTTTGGCCCGCCGGTACTGGTAGTGCTGGGTCTCCAGGGTGGTGGAAATCAGGTTGCCGATGGCGTTGTCGTCTTCAATGATCAAGATTTGAGGTTTGTTCATCGGTGTTCACCTCCGCAAGTGGTAGTGTAAAGCTGAAGATAGCGCCCTTGGGATAGTTGTCCTCCACGGTGATGGAGCCGCCGTGGGCCTGCACGATGGAGCGGCACAGGGACAGGCCCAGGCCCAGGCCCCGCCGTCCGTCGCCCCGGGCGTTGTTGGCTGTGTAAAACATGTCGAACAGCTTGGCCTTGGCCTCGTCCGAGATGCCGGGGCCGTCGTCGGCGATGCGCACCTCCACGCTCTCTCCCCGCTTCCGGGCGGACACCTGGACATGGGAGCCGGGGGGCGTGTATTTGATGGCGTTGTTGACGATGTTGATGACCACCTGCACGATCAGGCGGGCGTCCATTTTGGCCATGAGCATGTCGTCAGGCAGCTCCACGGTAATGGTGTGCTCCTTGGCCTTCCGGTCCAGGTGGGTCAGGGCCTCCTGGAACACCTCCTCCAGCAGCTCCGGCTCCATCTTCAGACGGATGGTGCCGTTCTCAATGCGGGAGACGGAGAGCAGGTTCTCCACCAGGTTGGCCAGCCACATGGAGTCGTCGTAGATAGAGGTGTAGAGCTGCCGCCGCTTGGCCGCGTCCAGCACGGAGGCGTTCTCCATGAGGATGCCCGCGTTGCCCGAAATGGCGGTCAGCGGGGTGCGCAGATCGTGGGAGATGGCCCGCAGCAGATTGGCCCGCAGGGCCTCCTGCTGGGCCTGCTCCTCCACCCGGTGCTTCTCCTGGCCCAGCAGCTCCTTCTCCAGCACCAGGCCGCACTCGTCCACGATGGCCAGCATCAGGTTTTTCTCAAAGGCGTCAGGCTCCCGGCCCTCCTCGATGGCAATACCCGCCACCGCCAGGGCGCTGCCCTCCCCCCGCACCGCCAGATAGAGGCACTTGGCGTTAGGCAGGGTGTTGGTGGTGGCGCCGGCGTGCTTGTTGTTCTTCTGCACCCAGGAGGCCACCGCCGTCTCGTCAGGGCCCAGGTATGCTCCTGTGTCCACAGTGGGCTCCACAGGGAAGAACCGGGGCTGGCCCAGGGTGCCGTCGGGCAGCACCGGGTAGTACAGGGCCGTCCGCTCCAGCAGCTTGCGCAGTTGTACCGCCATGGCCTCCAGAATGGCCTCCTGGCCCTCCGCCTTCTGGAGGGTCTGGCTGGCCTCCAGAAGCACCTGGGTGCGGTAGGCCTGCCGGGAGGCCAGCCGCGCCTGCCGCTTGATGCGGGTGGTCAGCGAGCTGCTCAGGAAGGCCACCAGGAACATCACCAGGAAGGTGGCCAGATAGCTCTTGTCGTTGAAGTGGAAGGTGAACAGCGGGACGGTAAAGAAGAAATTGAAGATAAGAATGGACAGGATGGAGGCCGCCAGGCTATAGAGCCGCCCGCTGGTGACCATGGCCACCACCAGCACGCCCAACTGGTAGATCATGATGATGTTGGCCTCGCTGAAGTCCAGATAGGCGAAGGCCAGGCCCACCATCGTGCACACCGCCAGGATCACCAGGGTGCGCAGCGCGTCCTTGACGGTGAACCGCTCGCTGAGGTTCCAGCTCTTCCGCGGCGCCCGGTAGGCGGGGTAGGTGTCCGGGATGATGTGGATGTCCAGATCGGGGGCCAGGGCGTTGAGCCGGTCCACCAGGTTTTTGCTCCGCTCCCAAAAGAAGCGCTTGTTATTGCTCCGGCCCAGGACGATTTTAGTCACGCCGCTGGCCCGGGCGTACTCGGCGATCTGGAGGGGGGTGTCGTCGCCGTACACCGTGGCGATGCGGGCCCCCAGCTCCTCCGCCAGGCGCAGGTTGGCCCGCAGGCGGCTGCGGTTGTCGTCGCTCATGTCCTTGAAGTCGGAGGTCTCCACGAACAGGGCGGTGAAGCTGCTGCGGAAGGCCTCCGCCATGCGGGCCGCCGTGCGGATGACATTGGCGTTGGACGGCGCGCCGGACAGGCAGACCAGGATGTGCTCGCTGCTCTTGGCCTTGGTGCCCACCCCGGTGTCCGCCGCCCGGTTGAGCCGGTCTGCGGTGCGCCGCAGGGCGATCTCGCGCAGGGCGGCCAGATTCTTCAGGGTGAAGAAGTGGTCCATGGCCCGGGCCGCCTGGTTGGGCCGGTAGATCTTGCCCTCCTTGAGCCGCTCCAGCAGATCCGCCGGCTCGATGTCCACTACCTCAACCTGGTCGGCGCGGTCAAAGATCCGGTCGGGCAGCCGCTCCGCCACCGCAATGCCGGTGATGGAGGCCACCACGTCATTGAGGCTCTCCAGGTGCTGCACGTTGACGGTGGTGTAGACGCTGATGCCTGCCCGCAGCAGCTCCTCGATATCCTGGTAGCGCTTGCGGTGCCGGCTCCCGGCGGCGTTGGTGTGGGCCAGCTCATCCACCAGTATGAGCTGGGGCTTCCGCGCCAGGGCCCCGTCCAGATCAAACTCCCGCAGCGTGATATTCTTATAGGGGATCTCCTTGTTGGGGAGCTGTTCCAGCCCGTCCAGCAGAGCCAGGGTTTCCGGCCGGACGTGCGGCTCGATGTACCCGGCCACCACGTCCACGCCCATCTCCTTGGCGTGGTGGGCGGCCTCCAGCATGGCGTAGGTCTTGCCCACGCCCGCCGCATAACCGAAGAATATCTTCAGCTTTCCCGTCCTGGTCTCCTCTTTCAGCTTGAGCTCCCGCAGCAGTGCGTCCGGATCCGGCCGCTGGTCCGTCATGGTTCCCGCCTCCCCTGCATAAAATTTTACATTATATTATATCACAGCTTTTGTTGGAATTTCGCTGCCTTTTTCACTTTCATATAAAGATTGCGTTAAGATTTCGCCAGGGCATGCGCTCACGCTCCTTTACATATAAATGAAAAAACGGCCTATTTGAGAAGGGAGCGGATTTTTGTATGAAGTGTTTGATCCTGCGGCGCCGGACCCTGACCGTGCTGGCGTGCGCCCTGCTGGCGGCGGCCATGTTTGCCCTGGTCAACGCCCCGGCGGTGGCGGAGGCCTCCGCCACCGACCGGCAGCTTCCCATCTACTGCGTTCAGCGGGACCAGAAGATGCTGGCCATCTCCTTTGACGCCGCCTGGGGCAACGAGGACACCCAGCAGCTCATCGACATCCTGGGAAAATACAACGTAAAGGCCACCTTCTTCGTGGTGGGGGACTGGGTGGACAAATACCCGGAGTCCGTCAAGGCCCTCCACGATGCCGGCCACGAGGTGATGAACCACTCCAACTCCCACGCCCACATGTCTCAGCTCTCCAGCGAGGCGATCGTCGCCGATGTGGAGGCCTGCAACGACAAAATTGAGGCCGTCACCGGCGTGCGCCCCACCCTGATCCGCCCGCCCTACGGAGAATACGACAACAATGTAATCACGTCCATCCGCTCCATCGGGATGGAGCCCATCCAGTGGGACGTGGACAGTCTGGACTGGAAGGATCTCCCCGCCGGGGAGATCACGGAGCGGGTGGTGAGCCGGGTCCAGCCCGGGTCCATCGTTCTCTTCCACAACGCCGCCCTCCATACCCCCGAGGCCCTGCCCGCCATCCTCGAAACCCTGCTACAGGAGGGCTACACCTTCGTCCCCATCTCCGAGTTGATTCTCCCCGGGGAATACAACGTGGACTACACCATCGACCACACCGGCCGCCAGCTTCCGGCGCAGCCATCGTCATCCCCCCGATAAGGGTTCGCTGCCCGGACCTTCACCTGTGCAGCCCCAGCAGAGCCTGATGCCGCAGATGAGCTATTGATTGCTCCGCGAGCAATGATGTCGTCTTACTCATCGGCCCCAGGATTCCCCGCTGAATGTATGGCGCGCTTTCAGGCGAAAATCGACCGGCGGGAACGGGCGGCCCTTTTATACTGCTGATAAGCATACGGTTTTTACATCTCTTAAGCCAGGCCCCCGGAGCAAAATGCTCCGGGGGCCTGGCTTTCGCTCGGGCATATGCCCGAGCGAAAGCCCTCCATAACTTTTCTGAAGGTAACCCTTTTGTTTTGGAATTTCTCTCACATGATAAGCTTTGGTATAATGAAATTGCACAAAACAAATCGTATATATTCTTATAAAGATTGGGAGTGTGCCTGCCATGGAAAAGAGAATTGCCGTTTTGCGCGGGGATGGAATTGGTCCGGAAGTCGTCAACGAAAGTATCAAGGTATTGGAGCGGGTCGCACAGAAATTTGGGCACACGTTCCATTATTATGATATAATCGGCGGTGTCGCCGGTCTGGAGGCCTACGGCGATGCCCTGCGTCCGCAGGATTACGAGCTGGGGCGTTCCTGCGACAGCATCCTGTTCGGCTCGGTGGGTGATCCCCGCAAATACACCTTCACCGGCGCCAACGGCACCAAAAAATACCCAAGCCGTAAGGAGGCCGCAGTGAAGGCCCTGGCTTCGTTCCGGCGCGGCATGGAGCTCTTTGCCAATATCCGTCCGGCCAAGGTCTATCCCCAACTGATCCAGGCCTCTCCGCTCAAGGATACGGTGGCCCGGGAACTAGATCTCATTGTTCTGCGGGAGAATACCGCGGGTATCTTCTATGCGGGCAAGTATAGGAAGGAGACCGGCGGCGAACTGACCGCCTGCGATGAGTGCGTCTACACCTGGTCACAGATCGAGCGGCACGCCCACTGCGCGTTTGACCTGGCCATGGGCCGCAAAAAGCACGTCACGATGGTAAACAAGCCCAACGCCATGGAGACCGGCGTGCTGTGGCAGACGGTATATGAAAAGGTGGCCGAGGAATACCCTGAGGTTCACTATGAGACCATGCTGATTGACGGCTGCGCCGCCCGCCTGGTGAGCAGGCCGGGGTATTTTGACGTAATCGCGGCAGAAAATATGTTCGGCGATATCCTGTCCGACCTGGCCAACAGTGCCGCCGGCTCCATGGGTATTGCCGGCTCCGGCGACATTGGGAGCGAGGGCAAGGGATTATACGAGTGCGCCGGCGGCTCAGCGCCGGACATTGCCGGCCAGAACATTGCCAATCCCATTGCCGAGATCCTCTCTGCGGCACTGATGCTCCGCCTCTCCTTCCATATGACCGTCGAGGCCGACGCGATTGAGGCGGCCATTGTCAAGGTTTTGGACGACGGATACCGCACCGGCGACATTATGACTCCGGGAGGCAAGCGGCTCTCCTGCAGCGACATGGGGGATGCCATATCCGAGGCGATCTGACTGTGGGCCCCGGTGCGGCCTGAAAAAGGGAGGTTCCGCTATGCGCATCGAACAGCTTATCGCATTCGATAAAGTAGTGCAGCACAGCTCCTTCACAAAAGCGGCTAACGAGCTCTACACCACCCAGCCCTCTGTCAGTAAGATGATCGACGCCCTGGAGGACGAGCTGGGGCACCAACTGCTGCGGCGGACGAGCCGCGGCATCGAGCTCACCGCCTATGGCAAGTGGGTTTACGGGGACGTAAAGATCATTCTTCAAATGGTGAACGGCTGGCAGGAATCCACCCCTCTGGAGGAGGTTCCCCGGGAGGTACACATACAGAGCACCACCACCATGTGCAATTTTCTCTCCGCAGGGTTTATCCCCTGCCTGAAGGACCGGCACCCCGACATCAATCTGCTGCTCCACGAATGTCGGCGCAGCGAGATCATTCACAAAATGGAGGAGAACGGGGTTCACATCGGCCTGCTCCCGATCCGCAAGGAAAATCAGGCGGACTCGACCGCCACCCTGGAGCGGATCCGCAAAAACGGCTGGGACTGCTGCGAGGTGATTGAAGACCCGGAATACCTGTTTCTCGGCTCCGGCCATCCCCTGGCTCTGACAGGGGAAATCACGCCTCAGATGCTTGCGCAGGTGCCCCTTGGCACCTATTCCCATGTAAACGACGACAACTGGCTTCTGTTCGGACACTATTTCAGTGGAGAGGCCGGATTCCGCTGCCACAGCAAGGACGCCATCTTGCAGTATGTGGCGCAGAACAGGTGCGCCGCTATCTTTCCCAGGTTTACCTCCCAGTACGAGTATTTTGTCAGCCAGGGAGCGGTGCAGCCCGTCATGGTTCATGGACTGGATTTCGGACATGCCACCTTCCTGCTGGTCCACCAATCAGGAAAGTCCCTGCTTCGGGAGGAACAGTCGGTGGTGTGTGCGCTGAAGCGATACTTCAAGGATTGTACCTGCAAATAAAAAGGTTGAAAGGCCCCGCCGGTATCCTGTTGGGATACCGGCGGGGCTTTTCACGTATGCTCCAGACCCTGCTGCATCAGAACATGACGTTTGCCATGGGGAAGATCACGGCCAGAATAAGAACCAGGGTGATGCCGCAGCAGACAAGGCCGTATTTCACGGCGTCACTTCCGGGAATCCACTCCTTTTCGCCGTGGACAATGGCCGCAGGAGCACTGGCGGGCGGGGTTGCCATACCCATATTGGTGGCCAGCAGCACACAGACCGCCAGTGCCGCCGGATTGGCGCCGCAGGCGATGCCCACACTGTAGGCGATGGGCGTCAGCATGGCTGCGGTGGCGATGTTATTAGCCACGTTGGTGAGGGCCATACCCACGACACACATTACTGCGGTGAGGACGAGAGGGCTCTTGCCCTGGACCACCGGCGTGATCAGCTCCACCAGCCAGGCCGAGATTCCGGTGGACTCGGCGGCCATGGCATCGGCGATACTCAGCGCGGCGGCCAGGATGAAGATGATGGACCAGCCAATGTTCTTGGAGAACAGTTGGACGGCAGGCATGCCCTCCTTCAGACTGACCATGATATAGACGCCGACAGCGCCCAGCAGGATGCCGGTGGCGCCCACATTGTTCAGCACCGTACTGACAATAAAGGTCTTGGGCACGAAGGAGGGGAACAGCAGCAGGACGATCACGGCCACAAAGAAGACCATGATAAATTTCTGATACCGGCTCAGCTTGGGCAGCTCTTCCATGGATTTGTTGCTGGAGGCAATTACGCTGACATCGCACCGGAGGACAAATTTCATCAGCACCAGCAGCAGGGCCATGGTAATAGCGGTGATGACGACCACGATCGCCAGATAGGGGACAAGCGCGATGGAGTCGCCGCCGGACATCTGGGTATAGCTGGAGAACACCACGGCGGGCAGAGACTTGAACGGCAGCAGCATGTAGAAGGAGCAGCCCACACAGATTGTGCCCACCAGGGTGATAGAGGCCCACTTGCTGCCGGGCTTAACGCCGTAGAGGCGGCAGATCTCCTTGATCAGGGGGAAAATTACCATGGTGGCCGCAGCGCAGGAAACCATGATGACCAGCGCGCACATGGCTAAGAAGATCATCAGGGTCAGCAGATATGGCCTGCCCTGCACAACCTTGCGGCTGACGATCCAGCGCGCGATATACTCAGTGATACCGGCGGCGCTGATGATGTTGGTAAAGGCGAAGAAGAAGAACAGCAGCAGGACAGTGGAATTGCCGAAGCCATCCCTCAGGACGGCGGGTACGGTGGAGTAGCTGCTCAGGCCCAGGAAAAGCAGGCCGAAAATGCTGGGCCAGAAGGAGTCGTTGGCGATCAGCCAGCCATAGAGCATCCCCAGGAAGATACCGATCACCTCCACCCCGAGAGGGGTCAGCGGCTCCGCGGCGGGGACAAACTTGAAACAGACCATGATTGCCAGGGATATCAGGATGTGGATCACCTTGATCGGAGTGAGATTGGTCAATCCTTGCTGTGCATTCAGTTGCGTACTCACATTTGAGACCTCCCTTGAAAGTTGTATTTATCTCAGGCTGGACTCACACACGCTCCAGCTCCAAGATTCTGCGGGCGTTGCCGGCCAGGAAAGCAGGCTGGGCCTCGGGTCTCAGGCGCCCCTCCAGGAAGTAGTCCACCGCCTCCCGCAGGGAGACATAGGGGTAGGCGGAACCAAAGAGCATCTGATCCCGCAGGATATAGTTCGCCGCAGCCAGGTACTCTCCGCTTCCCGGGCCGTTGAACTGGTACAAATCCGGCAGCAGATAGACATTTTTATAGCGATACGCCACGTGAATGGCCTCCGTCACCCAGGGCCAGCCTCCGTGGGAGAGGATGATGTTCAATTTGGGAAACGCCTTGGCCACCCGCTCGGCGTGCTCCGGCTTGGAGTACTCGATGTCCGGGCCGCAGTTGGAGCCCACCATGAGCATGACGGGGACACCCAGCGCCTGGCAGCGCTCATAGAGCGGGAAAATCCGTTCATCCTCCACGAACATGGGGGTCTTGGTCAGTCCCGGTTCCATGACGATGCCCCGCAGGCCCTCGCCTACGACGTACCGCTCCAGCTCCTCCATGGCCTCCGGCCCGTCGCTGGGATCCACCCCCGCCATGCCGGTAAACCGCCCGGGGTAGGCGTGGATCAGGTCCACGATATCCTGATTGTCCACAACGCCGATGTGAGGAAGTACCTTGCGTCCGGCCAGCACCGCCATGCCGATGCCCGCCCGGTCCATTTCCGTTAAAGATGCCTCCATATCCCTGGCAGCCACAGCCGGGGACTGGTTCATACCGAACGCCTCGGAACAGCGCTTTGCCCGCTCCAGATCCCGGTACATAATGGTCTCCCGGTAGCTGCCATAGGGCGGACGGTAACGAAAATCAATGATATCCATGAAAATCACTCCTGTCCCGGCCGCAGGCCCAACTCAGCCCGCAGCTCGTCGTTGAGGCGCCTTACCGCCCCCCTGTCCGGCGGCTCCAGTCCGGCCAGTGGATAGCTCCGGCCCAGCTGGCGGTATTTTCCCTCCCCCCAGTTGTGATAGGGGAGCAGCTGGTAGTCGGCCAGCGATGGGAGCCTCCGCAGGAACTGCACGATTTCGGACAACTGTTCCCGGCCGTCGTTGACGCCGGGGATCAGAGGGGTGCGCACCCGGAGGGGCAAATCAGGGAATTCCCGGGAGAGCGCCATCAGGTTGTCCAGAATCCGCCGATTGTCCACCCCGGTGTACCGCCTGTGTACCTCCGAAGCCATACATTTGAGATCAAAAAAGATAAGCTGGCAAAAGGGCGCGGCCTTCTGGAACGCCTCAAAGGGCACGTATCCACAGGTCTCCAGGGCCGTTCCCACCCCCTCCTCCCGGAACCGTTGCAGCAGCTCGGCAGCAAAATCGGGCTGAGCCAGAGGCTCACCTCCGCTGAGCGTCACACCGCCTTCGGCGCGCCAGCTCATGTGCTGGGCCATCACCCGCTCCACCAGGGTCCTGGCGTCAAGCTCTTCACCGATCCGGCTCAGCGCGCCGGAGCAGCAGGCCCGGGCACAGGCAAAGCAGCTCCGGCAGGCGGCGCGGTCCACCTGAATCCGGCCGCCTGCCGCCACGGCGGCGGCCCCGGTGGGGCACGCAGCCGTGCAGGCCCGGCAGCCGATGCATTTGGAAGGGCGGCAGCTCAACTCAGGCTCCGCATGCTGTGACTCCGGATTGGCGCACCACTCGCACCGGAGCGGGCAGCCCTTTAGAAAAATCAGATCCCGCATGCCGGGGCCGTCGTGGAGGCTGAAGCGCTGCACATTGAAGATGGTTCCCACTGCGGATTGGCTCATGCCGCCCCACCTCCCTCCTGCGGATGGTTTATTCGGTGCACATGCTGGTGTGCTCGGTACGGTTGATAATCTCCGTCTGTAGCTTCTCACTCAGGTCGGTGAAGTAGGCGCAGTAACCTGCCACACGCACCACCAGGTTGCGGTATTTGTCCGGGTCCTTCTGCGCGGCCAGCAGGGTCTCCCGGTTGACGACATTAAACTGAATGTGCCACAGTTTCAGATCCACAAAGGTGCGGATGATCTGGATAAAGTTCTGAATACCGCTCTCCCCCTCCAGGAATGCGGGAGACAGCTTGATGTTCAGCAGGCGCTGCATCGTCAGGTCGTGGGCATGGCTGTTGATGGCCGCCACGGCGTTAAGCGTGGTGATGGGGCCGTTCTCATCGGTGCCCTGGGTGGGGGAGATTCCCTCGGACAGGGCCACGCCCGCCCTGCGTCCGTTGGGTGTGGCAATGGTCTTGCCGCCCAGGGCCACGTGGGAGGCCACCGGCACAAACTTCAGGTGCTTCTGTCCGCCGTGCATGGTGCGGTGGCGGACAATGACGTTCTGCATCATGGCGTCAAACCGGCGGGCCAGCTCCAGGGCGTGCTGGTCGCCGTTGGCAAACTTGGGTGCCCTGAGCAGCTTCTGGCGCATGGGCTCATAGCCCTCAAAGTTGGCGTTTACCGCCTGGCGGACCTGCTCCAGGGTGAATTCCCTGCCCCGGAATACGAACTCATCCAGGGCGGAGAGCGATTCGATCAGGGTGCCGATGCCAATGACATTCACCGCACCGTTGTCGATATACAGGCCGTAGTCCCTGTCACAGGGCTGGTGCAGATCCTTCATGTTGATCCGCCCCGCCTCGCTGAGGGCGGAGGTAAAGGGGCAGGCCAGCTTCAGGGCGTTGCTCTGCTCCAGGGTGCCGGTGCGCTTCATGATGTGGCGCACAAAGAAGGTAAACGCCGCCTCCAGGTTGACCATCAGATCGTCCATGTTCTGAATCTGTCCGGCGGGGATGGGCGTATCCAGGAATTTCTCGTACTTCCCGTCCCCAAAGTGAACCCAGCCGTCGCTCATGGCCATCTCCAGGACGGCGGTGATGTTCAGGTTGCACACCGCGGCCAGGTAAGTCTCATAGTCGGGCAGGCGGCCGCCGCAGCAGCCACAGGCGGCATAGTCGCGGGCAATGTGCAGCGGCACGCCGGCGGCGATGTAGTGGGTGATAAACTCCTCGTCGTTGAAGAACTTGGGGCAGCCGTATCCCACCTTCACCACCTCGGCGGCGGCCCGGAGCAGCTTATCCGGGGTATTGGCGTGAACCCGCAGGCTGACATCGGGATACTGGAAGGGGAACTCCTTCTTGGAGCGGAGGATGAGGTAGGTCAGTGGATTGGTGGCGTCCCGGCCGTCGGGGGTCAGGCCGCCCAGGGAAAGGGCCTCAAAGTGGGTGTAGCCCTCGTGGCCGCCCGCCGTGCTCTTGCCCTGGTAGGGAACCACCTCGCCCACCTTGATGAACATGCATTCCAGAATCTCCATGGCCCGCTCCTCCGTGAGGGTGCCGTCCTCCAGGCCCGCCTTGTAGAGGGGGTAGAGATACTGGTCCAGTCGGCCCAGACCCACGCCGCCGCCGTTCATGTTCTCCAGCCGGTAGCCCACCTGAAGGAACCACTGGGCCTGCACCGCCTCATAGAAGTTCCGGGCGGGGTGCTCGGGCACATGGCGGCAGATCTCCGCGATGGTCTCCAGCTCGGCCCGGCGTACCGGGTCGCTCTCCTCCGCGGCCATCGCCTCGGCCCTGTCCGCATAGCGGTGGGCATATGTAATCATGGCCTTGCAGGAGAGAATTGCGGCGTCCAGATAGTAGATCTTGTCCATCTGGTTGTGCAGCAGGTTGCCCTCGATGCCCGCCTTCTTCTCCTCCAGCTCGCGGATGATGCTCTCCAGGCCCTCCCTGATTACCTTTTCATAGGAGCCGGTCCAGCTCAGTGTGTGGGCGTTGTTGGCCTCGTCGAAGATGAGGCCCTGGGTGGCATACTCCTTGTCGCCGTAGATCACCCTGCGGGTCTCCCTAGGGAGCATGTTCAGATAGAGCTCATGGGAGGTCTTGCCCTTCCAGTACGGAACCACCTCGTTGAGAACGGTATCCACCTCCGCCTGGGTCATGGCGTAGCCCGCCTTGCCCTCCGCCTTGAGGATCTTGGGCAGATCACGCGGGAACTGGCCGCCCCGGGTCTCAGGATATAGCACACAGTAGCGGCCCGGACCGCCGGCCGTGCCGACAATGAGCTCATGGGGCTGGATCACCACTTCTATGTGCTCCATCATGTACTGGATGGCCAGCGCGGTGCGGAGCACCTGGGGATAGGCCTCCGTCTGCATCATGGACTGCGTAAAGAGCACCGCTCGCTGGATATCCACCCGGGGCTTCTGGCCGTAAAAGCGGTCCTCCATGATCCTGTTGATGCGCGGCCGCGGAGCGGAGAGCTGCCGGCCATCCTGAATCCGCTGCTCCAAGTCGGTCATTACGGCGGTGTGTGCGTTTGCACTCATAGAACGTCCCTCCTATGTGGCTGCCATACTGTCTAAATTCTCCAGTTTTACAGCGCTGAACAGCCCTATTTCTGTACTTATCATAAACGACATGGCTCTCAGAAACAAATTCACAGTTTTCACCGCCCCATTCCAGAAGGTTATCCTTTATTTGCGTACCTTTTGCATGGAAACCATTGGACGCATATCAGTTCTCCAAAATGCAAAAAGGGCGTGTGCCGCAGCTAAGCTGCGGCACACGCCCAGTTGGCTGGAGCCGTTCCGCCGGGAACTCTCAACAGGAATTTGCCAGCGATAAAGACCCCTCTGGAGCCCGGCCGCTGTCCGGTCTCCAGAGGGGCTTCTGTTCGTCTTCTCTCCGCTCAAACGCCCCTCAGGTCGCCGTCCTTCATGCAGAGGTGGACGGCGGCGGTGGTGAAGGTGCGGGGCAGGGCCAGGATGTTGGGGTTGGGGCCGGTGTACTTGCGCATGGCGTCGGCCAGGGCCTCCTCGAAGGTGGCGCGGGTCTTGAGGCCCATGCTGCGGGCGATGCCCGGCTCCCGGGCGCCCACGATGTAGATGGCGCTGGTGTGCTCCTCGGCCAGATGGCCGCAGCTCATCATGGAGAAGCCGTGGAAGGGGTGGAAGGCGTTGGCGAAGCGGTACTTACGGATGTACTCCTCCTTGGTGGCGAAGTACTCGCCGTACCGGTTCATGTCGGGGAGGATGTTCATGTAGTCGTGCTGGAACAGGTCGTACAGCTCCCGCAGGTAGGGCCAGCGCTCGTCGTGGAAGTAGCCGTCGCAGATGGAGGAGACGATGAACACGCACCGGTCGCTCATGATGCGCCTGTGGCGGATGACCTGGGCGGACAGGGCCTGCATCATCTGGATGGGGTTGGTGCCCATGCCGTTGCCGTAGTGGAAGTTGGTGGGCATGCCGAAGACGATGATGTCGTACTTCTTCTCCGCCCAGTGGACGTAGGTACGCTTGTCCGCCATCTTCCAGGACACGGGCTGCATCTCCCTGGCCCAGCCGGAATTGATCTCGATCTGGCGGCTCTTGGTGTCCAGCACGGCGTCGCAGCAGAAGAATTTCTTGCCCATCTTCTCCTCCATCCGCATGCCCTGCTGGTCGAACTTGTGCCGCATCTCGCTGTTCGTGGACACGGGCACGAAGTCCTGCCGGTGCATCACCTGGGGCACGTGGTGGGCAGAGATGCTCCGCCAGTGGGAGATGCCGGTGGCGCAGTGCTTGTAGCCGCCGGAGTAGCCGCCATAGGGGTTGCCCTGGGTGTGGCCGATGAGCACCGCCACGTCCGCGTCATAGACGTACTTGTTCATGATCACGTGGTCCCCCTGGGCGGTGTAGCCCAGGTCCACCAGGTGGTCGTAGTCCTCGCTGTCGTGGCTGGTGATCTGGCCGGTGGGGTAGAACTCGCCGAACAGCTCGGGGCCCAGGATGGTCTGCATCTCGGCCACGGTGGCCCGGGGGTGCAGGCCGTTGGAGAACAGCAGCAGCACGTCCTTCTGCTCCACCCCGGCGGCGTACAGCTCGTCCAGGCAGGCACGGATGGCCACCTTCCGGTGGCTGGTGGGCTGGTTGCCCCCCTTGACAATGTCCGGGATGACGATGACCACCGACTTGCCCGGCCCGGCCAGCTCCTTCAGCGGGGGCATGCCGATGGGGTTGCGGATGGACGCCAGGGTAGCGGCGTACAGGCTGTCCCAGTCCTGGGGCAGACAGGGCGGATCCGCTACCGTCTCCCCGGGGATGAAGATGTCCGTGCTGTCGGGCAGCTCCGCGCCCAGCAGGCCCTGCCCGTACTCAAATTCCAGTTTCATGGGCTTCTCCTCTTTTCGTTTGCAGTTTCCCGGCGCTGTCCCGCAGGCCGTGGAACAAAACATCGCTCTCCCCACGCAGGCGCTGGAGTTCTTTCGGCGTCTCCACCGGCATGCGTTCCGCCAGGAAGGCGAAAATCCGGTCGGCTTCCTCCGGAGTCTCCTTCAGGCCCAGCTCCTCCAGACAGGTGGGCATACCCAGCGCCCGCAGCACCCGGTTCAGCGCCTCCTGCGCTTCCTTTGGGGCCCCGTTTACCGCCAGTTGGTAGACCAGCGTACTGCCCACCAGCTCCCCGTGGAGGAATCCGGCGGCCAGTTCCGGGTGCACACAGCAGAAGTAGCTGTAGAGGGTGTGGCTCACGGCGGCCTGCTTGCCGCCGCAGGCCATGGCGGAAATCACCCCTGTCACCTGGAGGGCCGCGCAGACACAGTCCTCCAGCGTCGGTGTGATCTTTCCGGCCCGAAGCTGCTCAATTGTCTCACACCCATGCTCCAGCAAGAGCCGGTAGGTGTTTTCAGACAGGAGCTGGGCGCTCTGGGAGAAGAGGTTCTTTTCCCACTGATTGGAGAATTGAATGTTGTAGCTGATTTCCGGGTATTTCGCCATGGCATCCACTATGCCTGCCGCGTAGAGACGGGCCGGACAGTCCCTGACGATAAAGTCCAGCTCGGCTATCACGGCAAAGGGCGGGTACCGGGTCCAGTTGTTCCCCACGAACGCGCCATCGTCAGTGTACTCTACCGCCAGCCACGCTGAGGCGGCGCAGGTAGCCGCAGAGGTGGGGACGTTGATCGCCCGCACCCCCATATGGTCAGCCGCTATTTTAGCCGTATCCAGCGCGCGGCCGCCTCCCACGCCCACCACCAGCTCCGCCCCGTATGCCTGTCCGGCCTGGGCCGCACTTCGAACATTACCGGGGCAGCAGTGGCCGGAAAAGAGCCAGACCTTTGTATCCACACCGCTCTGCTCCAGGCTGCGGAGCACACGTGCCTCCACCTTGGGCCACACGGCGGCATCCGCCACTACCAGCGCGCGCCGCCCCAGCAGTACGGCGTCCCCTCCCAGATGAGAGAGGACGCCGCTGCCTTGATAGTATCTTCCTGAACAGAGCTGAATCAAATTCCCATTTCTCATATGTACGCCTCTGATCAAGCCGCAGCCCTGCGGGCCGCCAGCTTCTTCTTAATATAGGGGAAGAACAACATAAACAGCGACAGGAGGATAAAGAACAGGCTGATGGGGGAGGTAAAGAACGTCGCCCAGCTTCCCTTGGACACGATGAGCGCACGGCGCAGGTTGGATTCGCACAGCTTGCCCAGCACCAGGCCGATGACCATGGGCGTCATGGGCATGTCCAGCTTGGTCATGAAGTAGCCGAAGATACCCACGCCCACCATAAAGATGGCGTTGAACACGGAGTAGTCGATGGCATAGGCGCCGATCACGCACAGCATGACCAGAATGGGGACCAGGGTGCTGGTGGGGACGCGGGTGATGTTGACGAAGCCCCGGATGAATACCCGGCCCTGGAGGTACATAAAGATATTGACGGCGATCAGGCCCAGCATAATGGTGTAGACCCACTCCCCGTGCTGGGTGAACAGTTGGGGGCCGGCGGCGATACCCTGCATGGTAAGAGCGCCCAGAAGCACGGCCGTGTTGGTGTCGCCGGGAATGCCCAGGGTCAGCAGGGGGATCAGGGTGGCGCCTGTAACGGCGTTGTTGGCCGACTCGGAGGCCACAACCGCCTCCTCGGAACCGTGCCCGTATTCCTCGGGATGCTTGGAGGTCCGCTTGGCTTCATTGTACGCCAAGAAAGAGGAGATGGCCGCGCCGGTGCCGGGCACCGCGCCGATAAACACGCCCAGAATGCTGGACTTGAGCAGCACCATCTTGTATTTCAGTACGTCGCGGAAGCGGGTCTTCTCCTTTTCCACCTTGACCGCCGTTCCGGTGGCCTTGTTCATGTCCCGGGCCTTGGCCATGATCTCCGTGATGGCGAACAGGCCGATGAGCACGGGAATGGTATCAATACCGCCCTCCATGCGGTTGATACCGAAGGTGAAGCGGCTGACTCCATCCATGGGATCGATGCCGATGCAGGAGATCAGCAGCCCTACAAAGCCCATCAGCAGGCCCTTGATCTGGGACTTTCCGCCCACGCTGGCAATAATCGTCAGTCCAAAGAGAGCCAGGGCGAAATACTCGGCCGGGCCGAACTTCAGCGCAAAGCTGGCAATGGGCGGCGCGGCAAACAGCAGAACCGCACAGCTGAACAGGCCGCCGATGGTGGAGGCGGACAGTGCATCATGCAGAGCTCTTAACCCGTGCCCCTTCTGAGCCATCGGGTAGCCGTCCAGCGAGGTGGCAGCCGAGGCCGGCGTGCCCGGCGTGTTGATCAGGATGGCGGTGATGGAACCGCCGTAGATACTGCCGCAGTAGACGCCCAGCAGCAGCATAACCCCCGGGATGGACGCCAGGCCGTATGTGAGCGGCAGCAGCAGCGCCATGGCCATGGTGCCAGTCAGGCCGGGCAGTGCGCCAACCATAATTCCGCCGGCCAGGCCGACGTTGATCCAGAGCAGGTTCTCCAGGGTAAAAAGGCTGCTCAAAACGGATTCAATCATGCTCCTCTCCTCCTCTTAAGGCAGTCTCACGGAGAGCAGGAAGGTAAATCCCGCCCAGATGGCTACCGCCGCGGCATAGACCACCGGGTAGGCCCAGATCTTTTTCACGCGGAAAATAAGCAGAATAACGGTGGCTGCCAGAAGCGTGGAGATAAAATACCCCAGAATCTGAAACAGTGCCGCATAGACCAGAATCACAGCGGCCAGCAGAAGCGCCCGCAGCTCGTCCCGCAGGGCCCGCTTTCTCTCCTCCTCGGAGGCAAAGGTTCCCGTGCTGTCGGCGCCGCCCGCCTTGCGGTGCTTCACAATGGTGGTGAGCATCAGCGCCAGGCTGAGAATCACCATGCAGGCCCCGATAAAATAGGGGAATACGCGCGGGCCCATGACGGACACGCCCGGATCTTGAATGGTCAGCGGAACCGAGATCAATACCAGCGCTCCCAGTATCAGAAAGAAAAAGGAAGCAATCATATCCTTTTTGTATTGACTCATAAGCTCCCTCCTTTGTTAAGGTATTGTTCTCCGGGCCGCGGGCCGCCGTCGGTCCATGGCCCGGAGAGCGCTTGCTATGTGTTTGGCAGAGGGATCAGCCGGCCAGCAGCTCCTGGTTCACGGCCGCCTCCTCGTTAATACGTTCCACCATCTCCTCGGTGGTCAGGGTCAGAGGCAGGAGCTGGTTGGCGTCGCAGAACTCCTTGTACTCGTCGGTCTCGGTGATGGCAGTCAGGGTCTCGGTCACCTTGGTCACCACGTCCTCGGGGGTACCGGCGGGCAGCATCAGGAACTTCCAGACGCTCATCGTCACGTCATAGCCCATTTCCTTGAAGGTAGGGATATCCTTCAGGTTCTCACGTGGGTCCCGCTCGTCGTTGAAGATGCCGATGGCCACGGCGTCACCGGACTCCACATACTGCATGACCTCGCCGGGATGTCCGGTGCAGACGTCAATGTGGCCGCCCAGCAGGGCCGCGATGGTGGGAGAGCTGCCGTCATAGGAGATGCCGGTTGCCTCCACGCCGGCCATGCCGAAGAACTGCTTCTGGGACAGCTCCATCAGGCTGCCGCTGCCGGAGAAGCCGTAGGTCACGGAGTCCATCTCCAGCAAATCGTCAACGCTGGTGATGCCGGAGTCCTTGCCTGCAATCATAATGATGGGCTCATTGGACAGGGCCGCCACAGGGATAAAGTCGTCAATTGTGTAACTGACCTCGCGGACGAAGGGCTGAAGGGTAAACACGCCGATGGCCTCCTGACAGAGGGTGTAGCCGTCGGGGGCTGCGTTCTTGAACTCCGTGGTAGCCACGGTGCCGCCCGCGCCGCCGCTGTTCTGCACCACCATATTGACGCCGAAGTACTCGTCGCGGGCGCCGATCTCGGAGACAATGCGGCACAGGCCGTCGGAGGTTCCGCCAGCATCCCAGGGGCATACCACCGTGATAGTGCTGCTTGGATAGCTGCCGGTGCTGCCGCCTCCCTTTCCGGTTTCGCCCTGATCTCCGCAGGCCGCCAGAGGCAGCGCCAGCGACAGGGACAGGGACAGTGCAAGGACTTTCTTCAGGTTTTTCATAGGAATACCTCTTTTCTTCTTATGATTTTTGCCGCACAGGCGGCGGGTTAACAGGAATAACAGAGCGCTTCCCACAGGCCGGCCAGATAGCATACACCCATCGCCCGGTCGTAGAGGCCGTAACCAGGGCGGCCCCGCTCGCCCCACACCATCCGGCCGTGGTCGGCGCGTATCACGCCGTCAAAGCCCCTCCGGTGCAGGGCCGCCAGAATGGCCGCCATATTCAGGCTTCCCGAGGCGGTCAGATGTCCGCTCTCACAGAAGTCCTCCTCCCCCTCCCAGCGGACATTCCGCCCGTGGACAAAGGGAATTTTGCCCTCCGCACAGAGGCGGTCTGCAATCTTGACCACATCGTTGGCCCTGCTGCTGCCCAGGGAGCCGGTGCACAGCGTCACACCGTTGGATGGCAGATCCACCGCGCCGGTCAGGCGGAGCAGATCCTCCAGCGTGGATACCACCCGGGGCAGGCCAAATACCGGAAGAGGCGGGTCGTCCGGGTGGATGGCCAGGCGTATTCCCAGCCGCTCCGCCTCTGGGGCCACAGCCTGTAGGAAATAGCGCAGGTTGTTCCACAGCCCCGCCTCTCCCAAGGCCCGGTACTGGCCCAGCAGCGTCCGGATTTCCCCCTGCCGGGTGGAAAAGTTCCAGCCGGGCAGCGTCCAGACATCCCGCTCCGGGTTCATGCGCTCCAGCGCAGCCTGGTGAAAGGCCAGGGTGGCGGAGCCGTCCGGCAGGGGCTGCTCCAGCTCTGTACGAATCCAGCCGAACAGGGGCATGAAGTTATAGCAGACGGTATGCACCCCATGGCGAGCCAGCCGCTCCAGGTTTTCCACGAACTGTCCGATGTACCGCTCCCGCTCCGGGCCGCCCAGTTTGATGGACTCATGAACCGGCAGTCCCTCCGCCACCGAGAAGTGCAGGCCTGCCGCCGCGGACTGGGCGGCCCGGGCCGCGATGTCCTCCTCCGGCCACAGCGCTCCGGCCGGGATGTGATAGAGCGAGGTGACAAGCTCCGTCACCGGCGGGATCTGGCGGATATGTTCCAGCGTGACTGCGTCCTCGGGCCCGTACCAGCGGAAGCCGAAGGCCGTCATCCCACGTGGCCCAGAAGCTTTTCCAGGCCCTCCTCAATTGTCCGGCTCTCCTCCCCGCTCAGATCACGGAAGGGGAACCGGGCCGGCCCCATGTGGAAGCCCTGCAGCTCCAGCATCTTTTTGTGGGCCATGACGGGCATAACGCTCCGCACCAGCCCGCGCAGCTTCAGAAGCATCCGCTGTATCCGACGGGCCTGCTCCAGCTCACCGGCATAGTAGCAATCCCAGAGCTGCTGGCACTGCTTTGGAAACACGCTGGCCATGGCGATAATCGCGCCGTCTCCTCCGGACTGAAGGACGGGGAGCACCTGGGCGTCGTTTCCGGTAATCAGCTCGAAGCCCTCCGGAAGTTCCAGGCACTGGAACTCCTGAAACGTCAGGAAATCCATGCTGCTGTCCTTCAGGCCCGCCACGTTGGGGCAGGTGTCGCACACCTCCTGTACCACCTTGGGCGTGATGGGGTTATGGGTCATCCCCGGCATGTTATACAGATACAGGGGCATCCCCTCCGCCAGCTCCGCGGCCTTGCGGAAGTAAGCGGTCAGAGTCTCGGCGTCATAGCTGTGGTAATAGGGCGCGGTGACCGACGCCGCGTGGGCGCCCTCATGCCTGGCCCAGTCAAACAGCTCCTTCATGTCCGCCAGATTCATGGCCGTGGTGTTGAACAGAATACAGCTCTCCGGCCCTGCTCCCTCCACCGCCGCCGTCAGGAGCCTTTTCCGCTCCTCCAACGTCAGATTGACAAACTCTCCAGTGGTGCCGCAGACGAAGACGCCGTGTACTCCTGCATCCGTAATAAATTGGGTCAGCCGCGTGTATTCCCCGTAGTTGATGCTCCCGTCCTCCCGAAAGGGGGTCAATTGGGGGGCGGAAATACCGCGCAGACTGCATATTTTGGACATGGAGTCCCTCTCCTTTCCTGACTGACGCTTTGTCAGTCCAAAATAGCGCCTCTGGCCGCCGGCTCCACATTGCGGGCGTAGCGGGCCAGATAGCCCTCAGTAACCTTGGGCTGGTAGGGCGGCAGCTCGGCCAGCCGCCGGGCGATCTCCCCGTCGGAGAGGTCCACGTGCAGGGTCCCGGCATCGATGTCGATGTCAATGCGGTCGCCGTCTTGCACAATGGCGATGGGGCCGCGGCGGGAGGTCTCCGGGGAGACGTGGCCGATGCAGGGGCCGCGGGTCGCGCCGGAGAAGCGGCCGTCGGTCACCAGCGCCACCGACTCAGAAAAGCCCATGCCCACCAGTGCCGCGGTGGCGGTCAGCATCTCCCGCATGCCGGGGCCGCCCTGGGGGCCTTCGTTCCGGATCACCAGCACTTCGCCATGCTGTACCACGCCGCCGTAGATGGCCTTGACGGCATCCTCCTCACACTCAAAGCAGCGGGCAGGACCGCTGTGCCTGCGCATGGCGGCCGCCACGGCCGACTGCTTGATCACTGCGCCGTCGGGGGCCAGATTGCCCTTGAGTACCGTGATGGAGCCGTGGTCGCTGTAGGCGTCGGACACGGGGCGGATCACCTCCGGGTTGTGTTCAACCACCCGCTCCACATTCTGGCGGTGGGTTTTTCCGTTAACGGTCATCTGATCCAGGTTGATGAGTCCGTCCAGCTCGCGCATCACGGCGCCCACGCCGCCGGCCTGATCCAGATCGAGCATCGTATGGCTGCCGGAGGGCTTGATTTTGGCCAGATAGGGTGTCTCCGCCGACAGACGGCCGATCTCCTCCAGAGACATGTGCAGCTTTGCCTCGTGGGCGATGGCCGGCATGTGCAGCGTCATGTTGGTGGAGCCGCCCACGCTCAGTCCCACCCGGACCGCCAGCTCCAGCATCTCCTGGGTGACGATGTCCCGGGGCCGGATGTCTTCCTCCACCAGGCGAACCACCGCCATGCCGCTCTCCTTGGCCACCCGGTTCTTCTTGCCGCTGACCGCGTGGGCGCAGGCGCTGCCCGGCATCGTCAGGCCCATGGCCTCCGCGATGATGGACATGGTATTGGCCGTTCCCATCATAGCGCAGGAGCCGGGGGTAGGGGACATCAGCCCCTCCATGTACTCATACTCCTCCCTGGAGATCTCTCCGCGGGTCAGCTTTCCCGCCATCTCCTTCAGCTCATAGGTGCCGTACTGCTTCCCCTTGTATACGGCCGGCATCATGGGGCCGCCGGTGACGAGCACGGTGGGGAGGTTGATGCGCAGTGCCGCCATAATCATGGCCGGCACAATCTTATCGCAGCCGCCGATGAGCACCAGGCCGTCCAACTGGTGGCCGCCGGCATAGACCTCGATGGAGTCGGCGATCACCTCGCGGCTGGGCAGCACGCTGCACATTCCCACATGGCCCTGGGAAAAGCCGTCGCAGAGGGAGATGGTGTTCACCTCAAAGGGGACGCCTCCCGCCTCCCGCACGCCGTCCTTGACCAACTGGCCGATGCGGTTGAGGTGGATGTGCCCGGGATGCATCTCGTTATAGGTATTGATGACGCCGATAAACGGCTTGGCCAACTCCTCGTTGACCAGACCCATGCCCCGCAGATGGGCCCGGGGGCCCGCCATGCTCAGGCCGTTCACTACCTTGGAGCTTGGGTACTTTGGGTCCTTATAAATCAGATCCATCGGTTCACTCATGCAAATCTGCCTCCCTCATCTCTCTTTTTCGATACCCGAATGGGATAGTGCCAGCCCAGCTTCTCTGTAATGCGGGCCGCACACCGCAATATTTCCCCAGAGTAGGACAGCGCCTTTTCCAAGGAGAAGCGATAGTCCGGCGCGGCAATTCCGATGGCCGCCAGCACCTGGTTATCCACATCAAACACCGGCGCCGCGATGCACACCACGTCCGTATGGTGCTCGTGGTTATCCACTGCGTAGCCCTGAATCCGGATCACCTCCAGCTCCCGCCGCAGATCCTCCGCGTCGGTCAGGGTCTTGCCGGTGAAGCGCTCCCGTTTCACATGGGCCAGGTAGTTCTCCAGCCAGCTCTCGGATTTCCACGCCAGGATCGCCTTCCCACCCCCTGTACAGTGGAGCGGAATCCGTTTGCCCACCGCCGAGTGAAGCCCTACGGAGCTCTTTGCCCCCAGCTTTGCCAGATAGATGGCCTCCATATCCTCCTCCCCGATGAGGTGGATGGTCTCCAGGCTCAGATCGTTCAGATAGGCCATCTCTCCTCTGGCGGCCTCATAGAGAAAGTTTGTCTTTTGGAGCTGTATGGCCAGCAGGCGCGCCTCAAATCCTGCCCGGTAGCACTTTTTTACCTCATCCTTGATGACAAACCCGCAGTGCTGCATCTCCTGGAGAATCCGGTGGGTGGAGCTGGGCGGAATCCCCGTGGCGGCGGAGAGCTGGGCCAGCGAAATCTCCCCCTCGCAGTCGGCCAGCGCCACCAGGAGCTGCAGGGCCTTCATGGAGCTGTAGGTCCGCATCAATTCCTGCAATTCTTTTTTGTGATGCATAGCGATCTCCCAAACATTCTATATATAGAAAAACTAATTTATATTTGATTTTCGTTTGTATATTAACTCCTTTTTTTCGCCATTTCAAGGCGCAAAAGTTGGTCAATATTTTCCAAAAACCAGCTTTTTTTGCAACATTTCAAATATGGAAATCATATGCGATATGAGGGACGCCCTTTTGTTTTATTTATTCTATATACAAAATTTCTTTCTCAAAGTGCACAAAAAAAATTACTACTTTTCTCCCCTCCGCTCCGGGGTGCATAGCCTCTTCTCCCACCTGCCAGACCGTCCCGCCCAACAGGAGTCTCCCGCTCTGCAAGTCAAAAAAGTGACTCAAATTTTGTATATTATTTACAATTTTAAGGAATATCACAAAAAGTCCGCAAAGTGTCTTGACTGTATTTGGTCAAAATGTTATACTCACCTCGTCAAATGTAAACGATTACATCAGAGGTGAAACAGGATGCGTGCCCCAACGATTTCGGAGGTCGCCAAAACCGCGGGCGTCTCTGTCGCTACTGTTTCCAGAGTGGTCAACGGCAGTCCCTCGGTGTCCCATGAGACCCAGGCGCGGGTGCAGGAGGCCATTGAGCGGCTGGGCTACCAGCCCAACGTGTGGGGCCGGAGCCTCCGGCGGGGCGAGAGCCGGGTGGTACTGGTCATCGTACCAAACGTAAGCAACCCCTACTACGCCCCCATCATCGCCGGGACGGAGGACCGGCTCCACGAGGACGGCTACAGCGGCATGCTGTGCATCACCAATGCCGAGGCGGAGCGCCGGGCGCTTTACCTGGAATTTTTGAAGGACGGCCGGGCCGACGGCGCCATTCTGATGGAGCCGGCCCGGGACGACCCCCATGTGACCGGCATGGCCCGCCACTACCACCTGGTACAGTGCAGCGAATACTGCGACAACCAGGCGGTGAGCCATGTGTCGGTGGACAATCTGGCCGCCGCCCGGGAGGTGGTGCTCACCCTGGCCGGGCTGGGCCACCGGCGCATCGGGTTCATCGGCGCGGACAACGACTTCATGTCCACCATCGCCCGCCGGCAGGGCTATCTGGACGGGCTGCGCGTTCTGAACATCCCCCCGCGGGAGGACGACCAGACCTTTGCCGGACGGGATTACAGCTTTGCCTCCGGCGTGGAGGCCGCCCGGCGGCTGCTGGCCCGGCCGGAGCGCCCCACGGCCCTGTTCTGCATCTCCGACGTGCTGGCCCTGGGCGCCGTGCAGGCCGCCCGGGAGCTGGGCCTCCGGGTGCCGGAGGACTTGTCGGTGGTGGGGTTTGACGATGTGGAGTACGCCGTGATGGGCCACCCCAGGCTGACCACCGTGCGCCAGCCCTGCTACGAGCTGGGCCGGACGGCAGGGGAGCTTCTGCTCACCCAGATTCAGGGCGGGCCCCGTGGACGGGCGGTCTATCTCCCCCACACCCTCATTGAGCGGGATTCTACGGCACGGTGTGCCGTTGGATCATAAAGGAAATGGATCTCAATATTTAAGGAGGAAACAAGCATGAAGTTCAAGAAACTGGCTGCGCTCACCCTGGCCGGGGCCATGTCCCTGTCTCTGGCCGCCTGCGGCGGCGGCGGCGGTGACACCGCCTCCCCTGCCCCCAACACCGGGTCCCCCTCCGCCGCCACCGATACCCCCGCGCCTGAGGGCGAGGTCTACAAGATCGGCGTCCTGGCTCCCGAGGTGACCCACGGCTGGTCCGCCGGCGTGGCCTACTACGCCGAAAAGCGCTGCGATGAGCTGGTCGCCGAGGGCAAGATTGAGAAGAAGATTTTGATCAGTGGCGACGCCGCCGAGATGACCACCCAGTTGGACGAGTTGAAGACCTGGGGCGCCGACGCCATCGTGGCCTTCCCCCAGTGGGAGGGCATGGAGGTGCCCATCCAGCAGGCCATTGACGAGGGCATCACCGTGGTGAACTTCGACATCGCCATCGAGGCCGACGGCGTGTACCGCGTGTCCGGCGACAACTACGACATGGGCTATCAGAGCGCCCAGTACATCGTGGACAAGATCGGCACCGAGGGCACCGTGGTCATCCTGGACGTGCCCACCTCCGGCTCCGTGGCCGAGCTGCGCAAGCAGGGCTTCACCGAGCACATGGCTGAGCTGGCCCCCGACATGAACCTCATCGAGTACGCAACGGAATTCACCCGCGAGGCCGGCCTCGCGGACATGGCGGACATTCTGACCGCCAATTCCCAGATTGACGCCGTCTTCTCCATGGACGACGAGACCTCCATCGGCGTCCTGCAGGCCATCCGTGATGCCGGCCGCACCGACATTAAGGTCATCACCGGCGGCGGCGGTGCCCAGGAGTGGTTCAACATGATGCTGGCCGACGAGAACCAGGACATCTGGCTGCAGTCCGCTCTGTACTCCCCCGACATGGTGGAGGACGCCGTGGACATGGCGCTGGATATTCTGAACGGCAACGCCCCCGAGGACCCCGTGAAGATCATCCCCACCACCATTCTGGACCGCGACACCGTGGAGTCCCACCTGGACGAGAATTCTCCCTACTAATCAGATTTCCCGCTGATAAAGGGGCTATGGCACCAGCCATAGCCCCTTTCCCGAAAGAACAGAAATGGATGTGATCCCATGACACTGGAGATGCGCGGCATCTGCAAATCCTTCGGTTCCAACGACGTGCTCAAGCACGTGGACTTCTCCATTCAGGGCGGGGAGATCTGCGCCCTGCTGGGCGAGAACGGCGCGGGCAAGTCCACACTGATGAACATACTGGGCGGCGTGCTGCCCGCCGACCGCGGTGAGATCGTCATCGATGGCACCCCCGTCCACTTCCGCACCCCCTCGGACTCCCTCAGCGCGGGAGTCGCCTTTATCCACCAGGAGCTCAGCCTGATCAACGATCTGGCCATCTACGAGAACATGTTTATCGGCCGGGAACTGAAAACCAAATACGGCCTGTTGGACGCCAAAACCATGATTCAAAAGACCCAGGAGGTCTTTGACCGTCTGGAGCTCCACCTGGACCCCCGCACCATGGTGCGGGAGCTGGATGCGTCCTACAAACAGATTGTGGAAATTTCACGCGCCATGATGATGGAGGCCTCCCTGATTATCATGGACGAGCCCACCACCTCCCTGACCGACCCGGAGATTGAGCGCGTGTTTGATATGATGCGTATGCTTCAAAAGCAGAACGTGGCCATCGTCTTCATCTCCCACAAGCTCAAGGAGGTCATGGAGGTCTGCAACCGGTACACCGTGCTGCGGGACGGCAACATGGTGGCCGCCGGGCCGGTGGCCGAGGTGACCACCGCCGACCTGGCCCGGTTCATGGTGGGCCACGACGTGCGCACCGAGAACCTGCACCAGGACAAGGAGCTGGGCGGCGAAATCCTCCGTGGGGAGGGGCTGGGCGACGGCGCCCACTTCCGGGACATCTCCTTCACCGTCCACGCCGGCGAGGTGCTGGGCGTCACCGGCCTGCTGGGCGACGGCCGCAGCGAGCTGTTCCAGGCCGTCTTCGGCGACCTGCCCTACACCGGGCAGCTCTTTATGGAGGGCCAGCCCGTCAAGGTGACCTCCACCCCCCAGGCCATCCGGCTGGGCATCGGCTATGTCCCCCGCAACCGCAAGGAGAACGGCATCATCAAGGACATGGATATCGTGGAGAACGGCTCCATGGTCACCCTCCCCCGGCTGGCCCGCCGGGGCCTCATCGACCAGCGCCGCCGGGACGCGGAGTTTGACCGCCAGGTGGGCGAGCTGCACATCAAGATGGGCAAAAAGACCGACCTCATCACCAGCCTGTCCGGCGGCAACCAGCAGAAGGTGGTGCTGGCCAAATGGCTGTCCGCCCACCCCAAGGTGCTGATTCTGGACAACCCCACCCAGGGCGTGGACGTGGGTGCCAAGGAGGAGATCTACGACATCATCCTGCGGCTGGCCAGGGAGGGCGTGGCCGTTGTGGTGCTGTCCAGCGAGGCCCAGGAGATCATCCGCGTGTGCGACCGCGCCCTGGTTCTGTACCACGGCGCCCTCCAGGGCGAGGTCTCCGGGGCGGACATGAACGAGCAGACCATCATGCACCTGGCCACCGGCGGCGCGGCGCCTTCCGCACAGGCAATTCATACAGAGGAGTAACGGCTATGGGAACGAAAGAACTGGAAAAGAAATCCTCCGGCGGCGGACTGGTCGCCGCCTGGAAGCAGAACCCCCTGGTCAGCACCGGCCTGGTGCTGATCCTGATGATCGTCGTCCAGACCGCCATCATGATCTACAACTTCGGCGAGGGCAGCGTGGGCGAGCTGATGCTCTCCCTGCTGACCAACTGGCTCAACATCCTGCGCAACAACGCCCCCGTGGGCATCATCGCCCTGGGCATGACCTTCGTCATCATCTCCGGCGGCATTGATCTGTCCGTCGGCTCCACCCTGGTGGCCGTGGGCGCTATGGTCATGATGGTGGTGGACGGCAGCGCCACCGGCCTGCTGGCCGGCATGGGCATCACCGGCGTGCCCGCCTACATCATCGCCATCGCCGTGGGCCTGGTCTTCGGCGCGCTGCTGGGCTGGCTCAACGGCGTGCTCATCGCCCACGGCAAGCTGCCCCCCTTCATCGCCACCCTGGGCACCATGCAGATCTTCCGCTCCGTCACCCAGCACCTGACCCAGCACGCCAACCCCTCCGTGCCCAAGGGCTTCCTCCAGATCGCCAACCTGAAAATCGGCAGCTTCTACATCATGCCCATCCTCTACTGGCTGGCCATCGCCGCCGTCCTCTATGTGGTGTCCAAGCGCACCACCTTCGGCCGCCATGTGTTCGCCGTGGGCTCCAACATCCGCACCGCCCGCCTGTCCGGCATCAACGTCAACAAGGTCAAGCGCCGCATCTACATGCTCACCGGCATGCTGGTGGCCATCGCCGCCATCATCCAGGTCTCCCGCATCGGCTCCATGGACTACGCCAGCGCCGGCAGCGGCTATGAGATGGACGCCATCGCCGCCGTCATCGTGGGCGGCACCAGCATGTCCGGCGGCAAGGGCTCCATCGTGGGCACCGTACTGGGCATGCTCATCATCGGCGTGATGAACAACCTGCTGACCCTCTTCGGTGTGCCCCCCTTCCTGCGGGAGGCCTGCAAGGGCGTCATCGTGATCGTCGCCGTGCTGCTCCAGAAGAAGGAAGCCGACGCGTAAGAGAAAGGAGCCTTCATCCATGTTCAACATCGGCATCATCGGCTGCGGCAAGATTGCCCAGGTGCGCCACATCCCCGAGTACGCCGCCCACCCCGCGGCCCGGCTGACCGGGTACTATGACTTGAACCAGGAGCGGGCCCAGGCCCTGGCCGCCCAGTGGGGCGGCCGGGCCTACCCCACCTGGGAGGCGCTGCTGGCCGACCCGGCCATCGACGCGGTGAGCATCTGCGCGGCCAACACCGCCCACGCGGAGCTGACCATCGCCGCCCTGAGGGCGGGCAAGCATGTGCTCTGTGAAAAGCCCATGGCCACCACCCTGGCCGACTGCGAGGCCATGGTGGCCGCCGCCCGGGAGAGCGGCAAGTTCCTCATGATCGGCCAGAACCAGCGCCTGACAAAGGCCCACCAGAAGGCCCGCCAGTTGGTGGCGGACGGGGTGCTGGGGGACATTCTCACCTTCCGCACCACCTTCGGCCACGGCGGCCCCGAGACCTGGAGCGTGGATCCGGGCAAGAACACCTGGTTCTTCGACAAGAGCAAGGCCGCTATGGGCGCCATGGCCGACCTGGGCATCCACAAGACCGACCTCATCCAGTACCTGCTGGGCCAGACCGTGGTGGAGGCCACCGCCAAGGTGACCACCCTGGACAAGCGGGGGGCCGACGGGCAGCTCATCGGCGTGGACGACAACGCCATCTGCATCTACCGCATGAGCGGCGGCGCCATCGGCACCATGACCGCCAGCTGGACCTACTACGGCGCGGAGGACAACTCCACCGTGCTCTACGGCACAAAGGGCATCCTGCGCATCTACGACGACCCGGCCTACTCCCTCAAGCTCATCACCGCCGGCGGGGAGAAGGTGCTCTACGAGCTGGAGGCCATCCAGACCAACGACAACCAGACCGCCTCCGGCGTCATCGACTGCTTCATGGACTGCCTGACCGGCAACACGCCCCCCGCCATCTCCGGAGAGTCGGTGCTCACCGCCATGCGGGCCGTGTTTGCCTGTCTGGAGTCCTCCCGGACAGGCAGGGCGGTGTCCGTCGCCCAGGATTAACGAAAGGAGTTTTCACAATATGAAACTTGGTTTTGTCAGCGCCATCCTGGACGGCTGGAGCTTTGAGGAGATGATCGACACCGCCCGCGACCTGGGCTTCTCCTGCGTGGAGGCGGCCTGCTGGCCCTCCGGCAAGGCCGAGCGCCGCTACGCCGGGGTGAGCCACATCGACGTGGACGGCCTCACCGACGAGAAGTCCGCCTATATCCTGGGCTACTGCAAGGAGCGGGGCGTGGAGCTCTCCTCCCTGGCCTTTTACCCCAACACCATGGACGAGGATCTGGAGAAGCGGGCGGCCAATATCGCCCACCTGAAAAAGGTCATCCTGGCCAGCGAGAAGCTGGGCGTGGGTATGGTCACCACCTTCGTGGGCCGGGCCACCCACAAGACCGTGGAGGAAAACCTGGAGCTGTTCCGGGAGATCTGGCCCCCCATCGTCGCCTTTGCCGAGGAGCACCACGTCAAGGTGGCCATCGAGAACTGCCCCATGTGGTTCGACGCCACCAACTGGCCCGGCGGCCAGAACCTCTTCACCACCCCCGACATCTGGCGCAGGTGCTTTGAAATCCTCCCCAGCCCCAGCTTCGGCATCAACTACGATCCCAGCCACTTCATCTGGCAGCAGATGGACTACATCCGCCCCCTGTACGAGTTCAAGGACCGCATCTTCCACGTCCACTACAAGGACATCAAGCTCTACCCCGAGAAGCTGGCCCGGGTGGGCGTCATGGCCTACCCCCTTCAGTATATGGAGCCCAAGCTGCCCGGCCTGGGCGACGTGAGCTGGGCCAAGTACGTCTCCGCCCTCACCGACATCGGCTATAGCGGATACACCTGCATCGAGGTGGAGGACCGTGCCTTCGAGGGCAGCCGGGAACGCATCCTGGACTCCCTGCGCCTGTCCAAGCGCTATCTGGAGCAGTACGTCATCTAACGCCAGCGGGGGCCGCCGAAGGCGGCCCCCTTCTGAAAAGGAGGATATTATGGGACGCATCATCGCGGTCAACTCCAACTGCTACCACGGCTATTCCATTGAGCAGGCCATCGACGGCATCGCCGCCGCCGGGTTCCGCTACATCGAGCTCACCGCCACCAAGGGCTGGACGGAGCATGTGTTCCCCGACCAGAGCTTCGAGCGGCTGTGGCAGGTGAAGGAGCGGCTGGCCGAAAAGGGCCTCACCCCCTTCTCCATGAGCGGCCACTGCAACCTGATGGACACCGGGCGCATCCACGACTTTGTCAGCAATATCCGCCTGGCCGCCTTCTTCGGCTGCGGCTACATCGTCTCCTCCATCGGGGAGGCCCATCTGGCGGATCAGGCCGTGGCCTCCAACGAGGTGGTGGCGGAGCACATCCGTGCCCTGGTGCCCGAGCTGGAGAAATACGGCCTCACCCTGGTGCTGGAGACCCACGGCGACCACGGGAGCGGCAAGATCCTGAAGGAAATCGTGGATCGGGTGGGCTCCCCCAGGGTGGGCATCAACTACGACACCGCCAACGCCCTTTTCTACGGCAACGTGGACTTGGGGGCGGATCTGGACGCCAGCATGGACGCCATCCGCTACATGCACCTCAAGGACAAGGGCGGCGAGCGGACGGTATGGGACTTCCCCGCCCTGGGCAAGGGCTGGCTGGACTTCCCCCTGGTCTTCGACAAGCTGGCAAAGGCGGGCAACGACTGCCCCTTCAGCATCGAGATCGAGTTCACCCAGGCCGGAGCGAAGGATCTGGCCGAGATCAACCAGGCCGTGAAGGACTCGGCGGAGTACCTCACAGCCCACGGCTTCGTCCTGTGAGGTGGCGGCCATGATCAACATCGGAATCGTGGGCGCGGGCGGCATGGGCACCGTGCACCACAGCAACTATCTCCACCTGGACGGCTGCGCCGTGACGGGCGTGGTGGACCCCTCCCCCGCCGGGCGGGAGCGGGCCGCCCAGTGGGGCGTGCCCTGCTATGAGAGCATCACCGACCTGGTGGAGGCCGGAGGCGTGGACGTGGTGGACATCTGCACCCCCACCTTCCTCCACCGGGACAACGTGATGGAGAGCCTCTCCCTGGGCAAGACCACCATCGTGGAAAAGCCCTGCGCCCTCACCCGGGCGGACGCCGAGGCCATGTTCGCCCTGGCCGGGGAGAAGGGGGTAAACCTCTATGTGGCCCAGGTGCTCCAGTTCACCCGGGAAATTGAGGTGCTGCGGAAGCTGGTGCGGGAGGGCACCTACGGCAGGCCCCTGGACGCGGTGTTCCAGCGGCTGTCCGCCCGTCCGGAGTGGGCCCAGGGCGGCTGGCTCTTTGACAAAAGCAAGAGCGGGCTGGTCCCCTTCGATCTGCACATCCACGATCTGGACGTGATCGTCTCCCTCTTCGGCGTCCCCGACCAGGCGGAGTGCCGCCCCTGCGGCGGCCCGGCCATGGACTCCCCGGAGCTGTACCGCTGGGAGTACCGCTGCGGCGGGGTCAACGTCATGGCCGAGGCGGGCTGGCTCAACGCCTCCATCCCCTTCACCGCCGTCTGGCGGGTGTATTTTGAGAACGCCATGGTGATTTATGACGGCAATACCGTCACCGCCTACCCCCACGGCTCGGAGCCGGTGGTCTTCGACACGGAGGAGGCCGTCAAAATCCCCACCGGCATCAACGTCCCCCCCACCGGCTGGTACTACGCCGAGCTGGGGCACTTCCTGTCCTGCATCCGGGCGGGAAAGCCCTCCCCTCTGGTGCCCCAGGAGCGCATCCTGGCGGTGCTGGATCTGCTGGAGACCGCCCTGGAAGCGGACGGATCGAACTGAAAAACGCTCCCCGCGCGGCTGGCGCGCGGGGAGCGTTTTATCTTTTCTTTATTCGTGTTTGCTCCGGGCTCAGCCGATCGTGGCCTTCTGTCCCGGGTGATCGGTTCCCATGGTGGATTTGAGGTTGTAGCGCACATCCTCCATGTGCTCCTCCATGCACTGGCGCGCCCCCTCCGCGTCCCCCTCGATGACCTTGCTGAACAGGGCCTCGTGGGCCACAATGGAGCTGTACGAGATGCCGCTGTTGTTGATGGTGAACTGCCGGGAGATGTCCAGCAGCTCATAGAGGTACTCGTAGACGCTGGAGAGCACGGCGTTGTGGGCGGCCCTGACCAGGGCCTGGTGGAAGCCGTGGGAGAGCTTGCGCAGGTTCTGCACCGACTCCTCGGTGCCGTCGTTGACCTTCTTGGCCTCCCGCATGTCCCGGAGCAGCTTCTGGATGGAGGCGATATCCTCGTCGGTGCGCCGCTGGGCGGCGTGATAGGCCGCGAAGGTCTCCAGCACGATACGCAGCTCCAGCAGATCCCGGATGGTGTCCGCCGTGGCGTCAAAGGAGAAATTCATCTTGCTGACCAGGCTCTGCGCGGAGGTGTTCTTCACATAGGTGCCGTCGCCGGGGCTGCTGTCCAGCACCCCCATATACTCCAGGATCTTGAGCGCCTCACGGATGGGGACACGGCTGACGTTGAACTTCTCGGCCAGCTCCCGCTCGGAGGGCAGCTTCTGGCCCGCCTGAAGCTCTCCATCGGCAATCATCTGGCGGATGTTGTCAATCACGTACTCGTAGAAGCGGCCGCTGCCGTCCGCCTGCTTGGTTGGGAGATTCATCGGACTCCTCCTTTTATCCTCAAGTACTTTTTCCTTATTTTATCATAATCTGAGGTCAAATAGAAGGGATCTCTCAAAAAATCCCCCTGCCGGAGTCAAAGGCGGATGATGCCATGCTTGGCCTTGCTCTGGGCGTAGGCCTGCTCCACATACTCCCGCAGCCCGGGACGGAACTTGGGGTGGGCGCAGTTCTCAATCAGGACATGGGCCCGCTCGTAGGCTGTCAGGCCCCGCAAATCCGCCAGGCCCTGCTCGGTGACGATGATCTCGGTGTCGTGCTCCGTGTGATCCACGTGGGCCACGTGGGGCACAATGCAGGAGATGGCGCCGTCCTTGGCGGTGGAGGCGGTGGAGAAAATGGCGATGCCCGAGTTGCGGGCGTAGTCGCCGGAGCCGCCGATGCCGTTCATGACGGCCCCCTCGCCGATGTGGGTGGAGTTGACGTTGCCCGCCAGATCCACCTCGATGGCGGTGTTCATGGCGATGATGCTCAAGCGGCGGATCACCTCGGGGGCGTTGCTGAGCTCCTGGGGCCGGAGGATGATCTTGCCCTTGTAGTCGTCGATATGGGCATAGAACCGCTCCCGGGCGGAGGGGGAGATGGTGAGGGCCGTGCCGCTGGCGCAGGCCACCTTGCCCGCGTCGATGAGCTCCACCACCGCGTCCTGCATGACCTCGGTATAGACGCTCAGGTGCTCCAGCTCGGAGCGGGCCAGGGCGGAGAGCACCGCGTTGGCCACGCCGCCCACACCGGACTGCATGGGGGGCAGAGGGTTAGGCAGGCGGCCGGCCGCCACCTCGCTCTGTAGGAATTTGACAATATGGCTGGCAATGGCCTCCATATCCGGGGTGGGGGCAGGGAGATCCTGGTTGGTGTCCTCGCAGTTGGTGAGGATGACCGCGGCGACCTTGTCCGGGTCGCAGGCCAGATAAGGGGAGCCCACCCGGTCGTCGGGCTTGAAGATCTCAATGGCCTGGGTGTGGGGCGCCCGCTCCAGGGTCAGGATGTCGTGCATGCCCTCCACCTCCAGGGGGATGGCCTCGTTGACCTCCAGGATGAGCTTGTCGGCATACTTCACCAGGGTATCGTCAATGCCCACCGAGAAGGGGAGCACCAGACTGCCGTCGGCCCGGATGGCGGCCACCTCGATGACGGCCACGTCGATCTTCCCCAGGTAGCCGTTTTTGATCAGGTAGGGGCCGTGGCTCACATGGGTGTCCACATATTGAATCCGGTCGGCGTTGGCCAGGGCGCGGAGATCCCGGTTGCCCTGAAAGCCATACCGCCGCTTCATCACGCCGGAGCGGGCCAGCACTCCGTCCAGCTGGTCGCCCACGTTGCCCCCGGTGATTACGGTGATGCCCAGCTCCTCGCCCTCCTCGGCGCGCCGGGCCAGCTCGGCCGGAAGCACCTTGGGATAGCCGATGACCGTAAAGCCGCTGAAGCCCACGGTCATGCCGTTTTTGATATGCGCCGCCGCCGCCCTGGGAGTGGTCACCTTGCGCAGCAGCGCCTCGTTGCAAATGCGGTCCATTCGGAATACCGATCCTTTCTTTTTTCTCTAATTGGTATACCATTTTGAGGAAAAAAAGCCCGGCGGAGCCTTGCGGTTCCCCGCCGGGCCTCAAACGAGGGCTCTTGTTCAGTCCGCCAGCTCCAGAAGCGTGGCGCCGCCCTGGCCGCCGCCCATGCACAGGGTGGCAATGCCGTACCGGGTGCGGGTGCGCTTCATGCCGTGAACCAGGGTGGTCAGGATGCGCCCGCCTGTGGCGCCCAGGGGGTGCCCCATGGCGATAGCGCCGCCGCTGACGTTTACCTTCGCCATGTCCAGCCCCAGCTCGCGGATCACCGCCAGGGACTGGGCCGCGAAGGCCTCGTTCAGCTCGATCATGCCGATATCGTCCAGTGTGAGCCCCGCCTTCTCCAGCACCTTGCGGACGGCGGGCACCGGGCCGATGCCCATGATGCGGGGATCCACGCCCACGATGGCGTGGGCCACGATGCGGGCCATGGGCTTGACGCCCAGCTCCTTCACCTTCTCGCCGCTCATCAGCAGCAGGGCGGCGCCCGCGTCGCTGCGCCCGCATGAGTTGCCCGCAGTGACCTTGCCCTTGCCGTTGGTGCGGAACACGGGCTTGAGCTTGGCCAGGCCCTCCATGGTGGTGGCCCTGGGCTGCTCGTCGGTGTCAAACACGATGGGCTCCTTTTTCCGCTGGGGGATCACCACGGGGACAATCTCATCCTTGAACACGCCGGCGGCGACCGCCTCGGCGGCCTTGCGCTGGCTGTGGAAGGCGAACTCGTCCATGTCCTCCCGCGAGATGTGGAACTGCTCGGCCACGTTCTCGGCGGTATCGCCCATTCCGAACACGCCGTAGGTCTCCTGGGGCTGGGCCCGCTTAGCCCCCTCCACGATGGGATCCACCAGCACGTTGTTGCCGGTGCCGTAGCCGTACCGGGCGTTCCACAGCTCGAAGTGGGTGGCGCTCATGGCCTCCACACCGCCGGCCACCGCCACGTCTACGTCGCCGCAGCGGATGTCGTTGGCCGCGCAGTTGACCGACTGGAGGGAGGAGCCGCACTGCATCATCAGCGTATAGGCCGGAATCTCCTCCCGGAAGCCCGCCATCAGGGCGCACACCCGGGCGATGTTGGAGGCCACGGCGTTCTGCTTCACCTGGGCGATGACGACCTCCTCCACCAGCTCGGGGGCCAGGCCGGTGCGCTCCATCAGGGCCTTGCACACCAGCCCCCCCATCTCGTGGGCCTGGGTGTTCTTCAGCGTGCCGCCCATGCGGCCCACGGGAGTGCGGACGGCGTCTACAATATAAACCTCGCGCATAAAAGCGTCCTCCTTTTTATGTTCAGGCCCGTGCAATGCCCTGCTCTCTGGCCTCCTGTGCGACGGCATGGGCCACGGTGTCGGCCACGGACTTGTCCAGGGCGGAGGGCAGGATGTAGTCGGCGCTGAGCTGCTCGTCGGTCACCAGGGCGGCCAGGGCTCTGGCCGCGCGGATTTTCATCCCCTCGGTGATCTCCCGGGCCCGCACGGCCAGCGCGCCCTTGAAGATGCCGGGGAAGACCATGACGTTGTTGATCTGGTTGGGGAAATCGCTGCGCCCGGTGCCCACCACCGCCGCGCCGCCCCGCTTCGCCTCGTCCGGCATGATCTCCGGGGTGGGGTTGGCCATGGCGAACACGATGCCGTCCTTCATGGTGGACACCATCTCCGCCGTCACCAGATTGGGCCGGGACACGCCCACGAAGGCGTCCGCCCCCCGCAGGGCGTCGGCCAGGGTGCCGTGCTCGTGTTCCCGGTTGGAGATGTGGGAGATCTCCTCCTGTCCGGCGTTGAGCCCCTCATCCCCCTCGCAGATGATGCCGTTGATGTCGCACATGACGATATTGCCGAAGCCCATGGAGATGAGCAGCTTGCCGATGGCGATGCCGGCGGCGCCGGCCCCGTTGATGACGATCTTCATCTGCCCCATCTGCTTGCCGGTCACCCGCATGGCGTTGAGCAGGGCGGCGGCCACCACGATGGCGGTGCCGTGCTGGTCGTCGTGGAACACGGGGATGTCGCACACCTCCTTCAGGCGGCGCTCCACCTCGAAGCAGCGGGGGGCGGCGATGTCCTCCAGGTTGATGCCGCCGAAGCTCTTGGAGATCAGGGCGATGGTCTCCACCAGCTTGTCCACGTCCTTGGTGTCCACACAGATGGGGAAGGCGTCCACCCCGCCGAACTCCTTGAAGAGGGCGCACTTGCCCTCCATCACCGGCATACCGGCGGCCGGACCGATGTCCCCCAGGCCCAGCACCGCGGAGCCGTCGGTGATCACCGCCACCAGATTGCTCCGGCGGGTGAGGGTAAAGGACTTCTCATAGTCCTTTGCAATTTCCCGGCAGGGCTCGGCCACGCCGGGGGTATACAGAAGGGACAGGTCGTCCCGGGTCTCGATGTGCCTGCGGGCCACCACTTCGATCTTCCCCCGCAGTTCCTCGTGCAGCTTGAGGGATTCCTGATTGACGTCCATAGTACGTTTTTCTTCCTTTCTGCGGCCCGCTCAGACCATCTCTTCGGGGTGGAACACCTCGTCGAACCGCTCGGCGGTGAGGAAGCCCAGGCTGACGCAGGCCTCCTTGAGAGAGATGTACTCGGCGTGGGCCTTCTTGGCGGTCTTGGCCGCGTTGTCATAGCCAATGTAGGGGTTGAGGGCGGTGACCAGCATGAGGGAGTTGTGCAGGTTGTGGCGGCACTTCTCCCGGTTGGCCGTGATGCCCACGGCGCAGTGGTCGTTAAAGGAGCGGATGCAGTCGGTGAGCAGCCGCGCGGACTGGAGGAAGTTGTAGATGCACACCGGCATGAACACGTTCAGCTCGAAGTTGCCCTGGGAGGCCGCCAGGCCCACCGCCACGTCGTTGCCCATCACCTGCACCGCCACCATGGTCACCGCCTCGCACTGGGTGGGGTTGACCTTGCCGGGCATGATGGAGGAGCCGGGCTCGTTCTCCGGGATATGGATCTCCCCCAGGCCGCACCGGGGGCCGGAGGCCAGCCAGCGCACGTCGTTGGCGATTTTCATCAGATCCGCCGCCAGGGCCTTGAGCGCCCCGTGGGCGAACACCAGCTCGTCCTTGCTGGTGAGGGCGTGGAACTTGTTGGGGGCCGTGACAAAGGCCTTGCCCGTCAGCTCCGATACCGCCTCGGCCACGGCCGTGTCAAAGCCCTTGGGGGCGTTGAGCCCGGTGCCCACGGCGGTCCCGCCCAGGGCCAGCTCCCGCAGGCCGGGCAGCGCCAGCTCCACCATCGCCCTGTCCTTCTCCAGGCTGGTCCGCCAGCCGCTGATCTCCTGGGCCAGGGTAATGGGCACCGCGTCCTGCAGGTGGGTCCGCCCGCTCTTCACCACGTCCCCGTTCTCCCCCTCCAGCCGGCGGAAGGTCTCCACCAGCCCGTCAATGGCCGGCAGCAGCTTGTCCTCCAGCGCCACCGCCGCCGCAATGTGCATGGCCGTGGGGAAGGTGTCGTTGGAGCTCTGGGACATGTTTACGTGGTCGTTGGGGTGGAGCAGCTTCTTCCCCGCCAGCTCGTTGCCCCGGTTGGCCACCACCTCGTTCACGTTCATGTTGGACTGGGTGCCGCTGCCCGTCTGCCACACCACCAGCGGGAAGTGCCCGTCCAGCTTCCCCGCCACCACCTCGTCGCAGGCCCGGCTGATCAGGCCCAGCCTTTCATCGTCCAGCTTCCCCAGCCTGTGGTTGGCCAGCGCCGCCGCCTTCTTCAGAATCCCGAAGGCCCGCACAATCTCCTCCGGCATCTTCTCCGTGCCGATCTGGAAGTTCTGATAGCTCCGCTGGGTCTGCGCACCCCAGTAGCGGTCCGCGGGGACCTCCATCTCCCCCATTGAGTCCCGTTCTATCCGGTAGTCCATATGTGGCTCTCCTTTCCTTATTCGCTCATTTTAGATTATACGGGATGTGTCAAATCCCCCGGCCCAGAACGAGCCGGGGGATTCGGGTCATCGGAGAATGGGAACGGTCTGGCGCATGAGATTGGTAACGGCATCATCCTTCAGCTTCCAGAGGGTCCTGCATAACACACGCGCCTGCTCCTCACCCAATACCGGGCGGGTACAGCGCAGGAATTTCTCCTCCAGCGCCTGATCCGAAATGGGATCTGTCCGGTGTCCCACGGGATAAATGCGCTCTGTATGGTACTCTGTGCCATCCAATAGGGTGACGGATACGAAGGCAGGTCCTACTCCCATATCCACCGGGAGCGCATCATACCGCTCCGCATGGCAAAGATGAGTGGCTTTTATAATCCGTTGGATATCGGGCCGGAAGATAATCTTCTCTGTATAATTGTCCGGCATGTTGTCCAACCCGCTCAAATAGAGGGCCACCTGAAACCCAACGCTGAACTTGGCCTCATCTCCGGTTCTGGGTTCGGGCGTCACCAGCTCACGCAGAGCGGCCGCACTCAGTTCCACCCGGATGGAGGCGATGTCCTCTGGTTGAAAATGATGTACTTGCGCCAAATCAACAAAGGCATCCACTGCACGGTGGGTACTGCTACAGGAGGGATACTGTTTAATCGCAAACCCGGGGGTGCAGACATCGTATCGGTTTCCCAGGGTCTTGTACCAGTCTGAACCAAACGGGTCAAAGCGAAGCCCGGAATACTCGTAGAGGTAGCCCTCCCGGCCGTCCAGGGCGGAGGAGGAGGCGGTACAGCCTTCCCGGGCCAGACAGGCCGCCAGAAGTCCATCCGCAGCCGCCTTGCCGATATGAAGCGACTTGGTGTCCGTCCCGAAGTTCTCCCGCACACCAGCCGCCATGGAGGCGGCAATTCCCAGGCAGTTTACGAGTTCCTTTTCCTTCAATTTCAAAAGATACGCGGCGCCCGCGGCGGCTCCAACAATACCGGTAACACTGCTGGCATGCCATCCCCGCTCGTGGAGGGCGTGAGCGCAAAGACGCCCCAGCTTGCACTCCACCTCGGTGGCTACGGCGAATGCACGTATCAGTTCTTCGCCAGGGCTGTTCAATTCTTCCCCCAGCGCCAGCAGAGCGGGCAGCACAGCCACGGTGGGGTGCCCCAGATTGGAGCTGGAGGTGTCATCCAACTCCAGCTCGTGGCCGCTGATACCGTTCAGGAACGCCGCATCTCGCGCGGAAAAGCCTCCGCCAATCCCCGCCAGAGTGGCTTTCCCGGCCCGCGGAATAACCCGCGCAGCTTTTTCTACCACCCCGGTACGGCTGCCAAGGACCATAGCCCCCACAGTATCCAGGATGGAGCGGGTGCAGAGGTAGACCTCCTCCTCGCCCAGCGGTACCGGATGTTGAATAAAGTGTGCAAAGGCTTCTGACAGCGTCATGACTCCTCCTCCCTAATTAATGCATCGGTCAGCTCCTCCAATCGGCTGGAGGCCCGCTTCAGTCGATCCCCTCGGGCCTTCCATTGACTGTCCAGCTCCTTCAGCCGTCCCCCTCCCCACTGGATCATTTCAGCCACACGTGCAGGACTGGGGCCTCCGATAAGGCTGCGGCGTTCCACATTCTGGACGGGATCCAGAGCGGCGCGCAGCAGTTCCTCCGGCATGTCCACTTCTACCCCAAGCGCCTCCAGGCCCGCCCGGTGCAGGAGGTCCCGGCCAATTGCCTCACAGGGGATATGCTCCTCATGGGCCAGAAGCACCAGCCTGCCGACCAGCTTCTTGGCGGCCGCAAAGGACAGGCCCTGGCTGCGTACCAGCTCGTCTGCCAGCTCGGTCATGGTGGAAAAGCCTTTGCGGGTCATATCCAAAGCGCGCTCCCGATCCACCTCCAAAGTGCGTACAATCCCCTCCAGGAGATAGGCGCTGTCCATAACTCTCTGCGCGATTTCATAGTACAGGCTGACCACAAAGCCGGGCTCCCGCCCATTGCCTGGCGTATAGGCTTTCATGGTGTTGAACATCGTACTCAGGGCGCCATAGCTCCATTCCCCGGAATAGCGAAGTGTTTCCAGGGCCACGGGGTTGCGTTTTTGGGGCATGATGGTGCTGTAGGAGCAGTACTTCAAATTCAGGCGCGAGATGCCCACCTCTCCCATGTTCCACAACAGCAGGCTCTCCGCCATTCGGCCCACATTCTGGATAAAAATACACATGGCGCTGGCCGCCTCATAGGCGAAATCCAGGCTGGACGTGGCGTTCATAGAGTTCAGAAGCAGGCCGTCAAAGCCCAGCAGCTCGGCAACCCGCTCCCGGTTGATGGGAAAACCAGTCGTGGCGATGGCCGCGCCCCCCATAGGGCTCAGGTTGGTGTGGTCGTAGGCTGCCAGCAGGCGCTCCAGATCGCGGGCAAAGTTTTCGAACGCACTCAGATAGAAGTGCCCAAGTGTAACCGGCTGCGCATGCTGTGAGTGGTGTGTATAGCCCGGTATAATGGTATTTTTGTGCTCCTCTGCCTTTCGGAGCAGGGTATCCATCAGGAAGGAAACCGCTTCACACATATCCAGCAGTGTCTTTCTGGTATACATGCGTTCAATGGTCAAGTTCATATCATTGCGGGAACGGCCGGTGTGGAACTTTCCGCCTACTTCTATCCCCAGTTCCTCAATCAGCCATTCCTCCAGATTGGAGAAGAGATCCGTTAGGCCCGGCCGGCGGCCTGTAGCATCCGGTCCCGCGGCCAGGAGCTTACGCAGAGCCGCAGAAATGGCTCTGGCCTCCTTGTGTGTCAGTATGCCCTGCTCCCAAAGCATGCGGACGTGGGCAAAATGGTTTTCCATCTGCATGGGGAAGGAAAGCTTGTCCTCCTGAATGGTGTCCTCCGTATGACGGTTCAGAATGACCATATCCCGGCCGTCATATTTGCTGCGCTCCGCTTCTGTCATATCGCAATCATACTCCTTTTTCTCATGCGTTGTTACTTGGACTCCGCGGCCTTCACTCCCCACAGCCTGCAGGAGAGGAGGTAAAATACGATCAGCAGAGCCAGGGCGACCACCAGCATAATCCAGATATTTGCATTGGTGAAGCCCAGAATCAGGTAGGCCACAAAGCTGGCCAGCGCCGCGATTCCCGCATAGGGGAGTTGGGTACGGGTGTGCTCCAGCAGATCACATCCGGCAGCCATTGCGGACATCACCGTCGTATCGGAAATGGGCGAGCAGTGGTCGCCAAACAGGCAGCCGGACAGCACCGCGCCAATTGTCATGGGGATGGACACCCCAAAACCGACGGCCATATTGATGCCGATCGGAAGCAGGATCGCCATGGCCCCCCACGAAGTACCTGTGGCAAAGGAGATAATGACGCCCACCAGGAACAGCAGGGCGGGTACCACATGCGGAGTGATCAGCCCCAGCGTGGAATCCACAATAAACTGAGAGGTTCCAAGATCCTTGCAGACAGAGCCCACGCCCCAGGCCAGGACCACGACGACCAGGACGGAGCCCATCTTTTGAATACCGCCGATGAACACGTCGAAGGTTTCCTTAAAGCTCATCAACTTCTGGGCCGTAATCATAATCATACATACGATAGAGGCCAGCAGATAACCGGAGGTCAGAGCAATGCGGATTTTGGAGCCGGGAATGTTCTGGAACGGGAACCCCCAACTGACAAACATCACTAGGATGGTCCCCAACAGGATCACCAGGGGCAGGATCATATTCCAGGGAGACACCTTCTTGTCATCGGATACCAGGATGGCCTCGTCGTCCGAGATGTTCTGCGGCAGTCCCAGACGCGCCTGCTCCTCCGCCTTGGCCATGAATCCAAAGTCGTGTCTGCCAAACGCCACAATTGGAATCAGGAAGAGTGCGAGAATGGAGTAAAATTGATAGGGAATCGCCGCCATGAAGGTGGAGGCGTCAGAGCCGTTGATGCCGAGCGTTTCAAACTCGGTCGCAATAATGCTCATGATATAGACGCCCCAGCCGGTGATGGGAATCAGAATACAGACTGGTGAGGAGGTGGAGTCCAAAATATAGGACAGCTTTGCCCTGGATGCCTTGAGACGGTCAAAGATGGGGCGGAACATGGGCCCCAGAATGAGGCTGTTGCCAGAGTCGGAAAAGAAGATGACCAGCCCGCCCAGCCAGGCCGCCAGCTGCGCTTTTACTTTGCTGTTGACGCTGTTTGCCACGGCCTTTGCAAATGCCCGTGCCCCGCCGGATTTCTCGATCAGGGCTACAAAGCCGCCCACGGTCGCCATCATTACGATCGTCTGGGGATTGTTGTCTGTCGCCAGATCGACAAACAGATAGTCGCTGAACAGGTGCTGCAGGGAGAGCCAGGGGTTGGCGCCCACTTGGATCATGATGCCGAGGAACAGGCTGATTGCCAGGGAGAGCACTACGTTGCGGGTGGCAAAGGCCAGCACGACTGCTACAACAGCCGGAATGAGAGACAGCCAGCCATAGTTGATGACTTCTTCCATAAGAACCTCCTATTCTTCACGTATGATGGTTCAGGCTTCCATAATGCACCGGGTTACCTCCTTCTTTCTTTTAATAGTGCAAACCGTGTGCCAAATAAATTTACATTATCAGGGAAATTAACAGCATCTTTCTCATATTAAGATCACAGGGAAGCAAAAAATCAATGTTATAAGAGCGACAGGCGACGAATTTTCGTCGCCTGTCGCTCTCAATCATAGGTTGTATACGGTTCAACGTCGCCTTATTGACAATTATTCGTCTTAAATGACAATTTTTTGTCATTCAATCATTAACCCATACTTACGAATCTTATACTGCAGCGTGGTTCTCGGGATCTGCAGAAGTGCCGCCGCCTCCACAATTTTGCCGCCACAGGACATCAATGCCTGCAAAATCAGTTTTTTCTCATACAAGCCCATAGTTTCCGGCAGTGAAAGCGTTGGCTCCGTATTCTTCTGATGAATTTCCGGAGGCTCCCTCATGGTCAAATAAGCGGGCAGGTGCTCCAGAGAGAGCACGCTTCCCTCTCCCAAAACATTGAGTGCCGCTTCAATGGCATGCTCCAACTCCCGCACATTGCCGTGCCATCTGCAATTGCTCAGAAAAAGAATCGTCTCCTGGGCCATCTGGGGGACCGGCCGGCCTAACACCCTGCTGTACTTATAAAGGAAATACTCGGACAGCAACGGGATATCGTCCGGCCGCTGGTTCAGGGGTGGAATCGCCAATGTCACGGTGTTGAGGCGATACAGCAGATCGGGACGCAATTCTCCATTCCGCACCAACTCATCGGGTGGACAGTTGGAGGAGGAGACGATACGAACGTCAACCGCAATAGGCTGTGTACTTCCCAACGGCATGACCTGTTTTTCCTGAAGCACTCTCAGCAGCTTTGCCTGGAGATTGAGCGGCATGGAGTTAATCTCGTCCAAATACAGAGTTCCCCCATCCGCCTCCTGAAAAAGGCCTTTTCGGTTTTCCGCCCCGGTAAAGGCCCCCTTCCGGGAGCCAAAAAGCAGTCCTTCCAAAATACTCTCGGGCAGAGCGGCGCAGTTTACCGCCACAAAAGGCTTGGCCTTCCGATAGCTGGCATTGTGGAGCGAGGACGCTACCAACTCCTTGCCGGTTCCCGTCTCTCCACAAATCAATACAGAGGATGTGCTGTTGGCTACCTTTCCAATCGTCTCCTTTAAACGGAGCATCCCTGAATTTTGGGTTATGATATCGGTCAAGCTGTAGCGGGCCGCGGCACTGCGGGGGGCAGGCGGAGTCTGACTGGGCGGTACGGGGTGAATACGATTGTCAATATGTGTGATGTCTCGTGAAATTTCCACGGCACCTACAATTTTGCCCCGAAAAATAATCGGAAAATTCAGATTGTTGCATACCGTTTTCCTGCCCTGGAGATTCCATGCCTCCTGATTTTCAATGTATATAATTTTTCCGGTATGAAGAACCTGCAGCAGCGTGCTGTCTTCCGGACTTAAAGAGGGGAAGAGCTCCAGCAAGTTCTTGCCCAGCGCCCACTGATTATGAGCCAGATTCTCTTCATCCGTATAGCGTGGATTAAACCTCTGCTTTGCAATAATTCTCCCCGTGCTGTCAATGACGGTGACAGAATCCACATAGTTCAAATTTTCACTCAGCCATCGCATGGCGATTTCCTTGGTGTCCACGCCTTCAGCCTCCTCTGCTTTGCAAATAAACAGTTCTGCTCCTTTCCCGCTATCATAGCATAGACCCAACACAGCGGCAAGCCTCACGCCTGCACTTCTGTCAACTTTACCTATTCCACCGATGGTATGTCAGCCATGAGACCATACAAGTACCGGTATGGTTGGCCGCGGAGGCGCTTTTGGACTCCGGATGCGTCGCGCATATGTGGGAATCTGAAAAGGAAAAGAAACCCCGCCGGAACCCAAGGATTCCGGCGGGGTTCTGGTCTCAACGAAAACCCACTCACTGACAGGCGCTATTCTCCAGCTCGATAATGGCGCCGCGGTCCGCAGAGCTGACGTGGGCGGCGTATTTGGCCAGAGCCGGGCCGCGTGGCTTGACCAGAGGCTTCCAGACGGCCCGGCGGCGCTCAAGCTCCTCCGGGGAGACCTTCAGCTCAAGGCGGCGGGCCGCGATGTCAATGAAAATTTCATCGCCGTCCTCCACCAGGGCGATGGGGCCGCCAGCGGCCGCCTCCGGGGAGATATGCCCGATGCAGGGGCCATGCGTGGCGCCGGAGAAGCGCCCGTCGGTGACCAGGGCGCAGTCCTCGTCCATACCCCGGCCCATGATGAGGGCGGTGGTGGAGAGCATCTCCCGCATGCCGGGCCCCCCCTTGGGGCCCTCATACCGGATGACCAGGACGGTGCCCTTCTCAATGGTCCCGGCGCTCACCGCCGCGTCCGCCTCCTCCATGGAATTGAACACCCGCGCCCGGCCGGAGAACCGGTACATGGAGGGCTTGACACCCGACTGCTTTACCACAGCCCCGTCGGGGGCCAGGCTTCCGCAGAGCACGGCAATGCCGCCCTCCGGCTTCTGGGGGTGCTCCATGGTGCGGATCACGTCGTTCTCCACAGGCTCCACGGCGTCCAGCATCTGACCCAGGGTCTTTCCTGCGACGGTCATCACGTCCCGGTGGAGCTTGGGCTCCACGTTTTTCAGCACCGCCGGAATGCCGCCGCAGGCGTCCATGGAGACGATGGGGTATTTGCCGGAGGGCTGGAGGTTACATACGAAGGGCACCTCCCGGCTGATGCGGTCGAAGTCGTCCAGTGTCAGCTCCACGCCGGCCTCGTGAGCGATGGCCAGCAGGTGGAGCACCAGATTGGTGGAGGAGCCGGTGGCCATGGCCCCCGCCACGCCGTTGAGCAAAGCCTCCCGCGTGAGGATTTGCCGGGGGGGGATGCCCCGGCGCAGCAGCTCCATGACCTGCCGGCCGGACTGCTTGGCGATGCGCTTGCGGCGGTTGGACACCGCCGGAGCGGTGCCGCAGCCGGGCAGGGACATGCCCAGCACCTCTGTGAGCATACACATGGAGTTGGCGGTACCCAGGTGGGCGCAGCTTCCCACGGTGGGCAGGGCGGCCTCCTCGGCCTTCTTCATCTCTTCCACGGTACAGCTCCCCTGCTCCACCCGGCCGGGGAATTCCCGCAGCTCACTGGAGCAAAACAGAGGGTTGCCGCCCACGTTGCCGGGCAGCATGGGGCCGCCGGTGACCACGATGGCGGGGATGTCCAGCCGGGCGGCGGCCATGAGCATGCCGGGTATGATCTTGTCGCAGCCGGGGATGAGCACCATGGCGTCAAAGTGGTGGGCCTGCACCACCATTTCGATGGAGTCGGCGATGAGATCCCGGCTGGGCAGAGGGTAGCGCATACCGCAGTGGCCCTGGCACAGGCCGTCGCAGATGGCGATGGTGCCGGTTTCGCGGGGGATGCCGCCCCCCTCCAGGATGCCGTATTTCACCTGCTCGGCCAGTTCCCGCATGTGCATGTGGCCGGGAACCATCTCGCTGAAGGAGTTGATCACCGCCACAAAGGGCTTTTTCATGTCCTCCTCGTCCATGCCGGTGGCGTAGAGCAGGGCCCGTTGGCCGGTGCGGGCCACGCCGTTGGTCAGCTCACTGCTGGCCAGGCCGGGGTTCTTGAGCTGAAAGTCCCAGTCACAATCCATATCCGCCTCCCATTAAGCCAGCACGCCGATGGGCCAGGGCACAAACTCGTTTTCACCCACGCCCAGCAGTTCGCTCTTGCTCCTATCGCCGGAGGCCACTTGGAGGATACGCTCAAAGATGAGCTGCCCCATCTCGTCCAGATCCTTTTCACCGTCGATGATGACCCCGCAGTTGATATCCATGTCCCCCTCCATCCGCTGGTACATGGGGGTGTTGCTGGCCAGCTTGAGCACGGGGGAGGGCACACCGCCGAAGCAGGAGCCGCGGCCGGTGGTGAAGGCCACCATGGTGGCGCCGCCAGCCACCTGGCCGGTGGTGGCCACAGGGTCGTAGCCGGGGGTATTCATAAAGACCAGGCCGTGCTCGGTGACCTTTTCGGCGTAGTCGTACACCTCGTTCAGGGCGGTCTCGCCCCCCTTCTTGGCGCCGCCCAGGGATTTCTCCAGCACATTGGCCAGGCCGCCCTTGTTGTTGCCCGGGCTGACACGGCCGTTGATCTGGCAGTCCTTGCCCTCGTTGTACTTCAGCCACCAGTTGATGTGATCCACCAGCTTCTGCCCCACCTCCGGCGTACGGGCCCGGCGGGTGAGGGTGTGCTCCACGCCGAAGATCTCAGTGGTCTCGGAGAGGATGGCGGTGCCGCCGTTTTTCACCAGCAGGTCCACCGCCCGGCCCAGGGCGGGGTTGGCGGACAGGCCGGAGAAGCCATCGCTGCCGCCGCACTCCAGGGCCAGCACCAGGTGCTCGGCGGAGACGGTCTGCCGCCGGCAGGCGTTGACCACGGGCAGCAGCTGCTCCACCCTGCGGATGCCCTCCTCCACGGCCTTGGCGGTGCCGCCCACGTCCTGGATCACCAGCTTCTGGAGGGTCTCACTCTCCTGAAGACCGGCGTGCTCAAACATGCCGTCGATGTTGTTGCGCTCACAGCCCAGGGCCGTCACGATGGCCGCGCCCAGATTGGGGTTGGTGGCATAGCCCATGATGGTGCGGCGGAGCAGATCCATGAAGGGACCGGTCATCTCCATGCCGCAGCCCAGGCCGGTGACGAAGGGCACCACTCCGCTGACGTTGGGGTAGGCGGCCAGACGCTCCGGGGTGAAGTGGTTGGCGATCTTCCGGGCCACGGTGGCGGCGCAGTTGCTGGCCACCAGAATGCCGATGTAGTTGCGGGTGGCCACCCGGCCGTCGGGGCGGACGAAGCCCTGGAAGGTGGCCCGCTGCTCCGGGGGCAGGAGCTCGGTGGGGTGATAGTCCCGGCTGAAGGCGTAATCCAGATCCACGTGCTCAAAGACAATGTTGTGGCTGTGCATCATGGTGCCGGCGGGGGTGTCCTCCGCTGCAAAGCCGATGCAGGTGTTATACTTGAGAATCGGCTCCCCCTTCCGGATGTCCCTGGCCGCAGCCTTGTAGCCCGCGGGCACCTCGGTACGGGTGGTAAAGCCCTCGCTCTCCACTGCCATGCCGGCGGGCACGTCCCGGCGGGCCACCACCACATTGTCCTTCTGGTTCAGGCGAATAAAAGGAGAAATCTCCCGTTTCATACCGCATACCTCTTTTACAATCGGATGGGACTGCCCCGCCCACGGGCGAGGCAGTCCATGTGTTCTTGTGGGAGAGGGGCTCAGGCTGCCGCGTTGGCCGCGGCCCACAGATCCTCATACTCAGTCTGGATATCCGCCAGCTGGCTCTCGTAGTCGGCCGGGGACAGGTAGGTAGGCTCGTTGCCCAGATCCAGGATGGCCTGCTGCACCTCTTCGTCCTCCATCAGCTCTGCCACTGCGGTATCAAAGGTGTCCTGAATGTCCTTGGGGGTGTCCTTGGGCAGGAAGAAGCCGAATTCATATCCATTGTAGAGCCAATCCACGCCCTGTTCCTTGGCTGTGGGCACGTCGGGATAGACTGCGCTGCGCTCCTCGGCCGGGAAGCCCAGGGCCACAAAGTCACCGGACTCGATATAGCCCTTGGCCGTAGAGTACTGGTTGGGCATGATATCGATATGGCCGCCCAGCAGCGCGGTGCACTTGTCGGAGTTGGAGCCCACATCTACCAGGTTAAACTGCACGCCGGTGGCCGCCTCAAAGGACTTGACCATCATGTAGGTAAAGCCGCCCACCTCGACGCCCATGGTGACCTCTCCGGGGTGCTCCTTGCAGTAATCAATCAGCTCCGGATAGGTGCTGTAGGGGGCGTCGGCGCTGACATAGAATCCAGTGGCATTGTCGGTGACCACGTGGGGCCCCACAGCGAAGCCCTCGTAGGAGTAGTCGGACACGCCGGTGACATTGTTGATCAGCAGGGCATTGTGGAAGAAGAGGATGGTGTTGCCGTCTGGGGCGGCCTCATGAACCTGGTTGATGCCGCTGGAGCCGCCGGCGCCGGTGACATTGACCACCACAAAGGACTGTCCCAACTTGGCCGTCAGTTTCTCGGCCAGAACACGGGCCAGCAGATCGGTACCGCCCCCGGCGCTGGCAGGGACAACAATGGATACCGGGCCGGAGGGCCACCCTCCGCCTGAGGCGGAGCCTGTATTACCGGCGGCATCAGGGGATTCGGTGTTCTCGCTGGTGCTGCCGCAGCCGGCCAGCAGGGTTCCAACCAGAGCGGCTCCAGTGATAAGGGCAAGCAGTCTCTTTTTCATGGGAAAATCCTCCTTAGTGAATATTGATTTCGATCTCAATGGGCTCAAGCCGCACCCGCAGTCTCCTTTTTGCGGTTGCGCACCTGCTTGATTACCGTCCACACCACGAACAGCACCGCGGCCACCATAAACACAGCGGCGATGGGGTGGGTGAAGAAAGCCAAAAAGTCGTTCTGGGTCAGCATCAGGCCCCGGCGCAGGTTGGTCTCCAGCAGGTCGCACAGAATGAAGCTGAGGATGAAAGGAGCCACGGGGATCTTAAACTTGCTCATCAGGTAGCCCAGCACGCCGAAGATCACGATGGACTGGGCATCAAAGATACGGTTGTTGGTGGCGAAGGCGCCCACGGTACACAGCACCAGCACCACAGGGAGCAGGATGTACTTTGGGATACTCAGCAGACGGACAAAAATCCGCATGCCGCCCAGCTCAAGCACCAGCATGACCACGTTGGCCAGAATGCAGGCGATGAAGATGGTGTAGATGAGGTCTGCGGACTCCACAAAGAGCAGGGGTCCGGGGGTGAGGCCGTGGATCATAAAGGCCCCCAGCAGCATGGCCGTCACACCGTCGCCGGGGATGCCCAGGGTCAGCAGGGGGATGAGGGCGCCGCCGATGACTGCGTTGTTGGAGGTCTCGGAGGCCACCACGCCGTCCATGATCCCAGTGCCGTACTTCTCCGGGTGCTTGGAGGTCTTTTTGGCGGTCATCCAGGAGAGAATACCGGCGGTGGAGCCCCCGATGCCGGGCAGGATACCGATGCCGGTACCGATGAGGGCGGAGCGCAGTGCGTTCCACTTCTGCCCCACGAACTCCTTCCAGGTGAATCCGAAGCCCTTGATTTTAAAGCTCTGCTTGATCTGAGTGGCCTTTCCCATCTTTTTGACCTCTTCAGCGTAGGCCAGCACCTCCGCAATGGCAAAGATGCCGATCAGGGTAGGCAGGATGTCAAAGCCGGAGGACAGTTCGTTGATACCGAAGGTGAATCGCTTGGTTCCATCAATGGGCGCCATACCCACCAAGGCAATGATCAGGCCCAGGCAGCCGGAGAGCAGTCCCTTGATCATGCTGGTGCCCGCCAGGGCGGCGATCATAGAGAGGGCAAAGAGGCACACGCCGAAGTACTCGATGGCGGAAAACTTCAGGGTAATCTGCGCCACGGAAGGGGCCACAAACATAAGCACCAGGAAGGAGAACAGGCCGCCCAGGAAGGAGAATACCACTCCGGTACCCAGAGCCTTGCCCGCCTCACCCTTTTTGGCCATGGGGGAGCCATCGAAGCAGGTGGCGATGGAGGAGGAGGTGCCGGGGATGTTGATGAGGATGGCAGAGATCAGGCCGCCGGAGATCCCGCCGATGTAGAGCGCCACGAGCAGGGTGAACGCCTCATGGGACTGCATGGCGAAGGTGACCGGCAGGAAGAGGGCCACCGCCATGGCGGCGGACAGGCCGGGGATGGAGCCGAACACAATGCCCACCGCGACACCGACGATCAGCAGCAGAATGGACATGGGGTTCATCATCCCGGCAAATGCGTTTCCAATCAGGGATAAGGTTTCCATCAGTTGCGCCTCCTTTTAACCCAGTATGCCGGCGGGCAGCATGACATTCAGACCGAACCGGAAGATAAAGTAAACCGCGACGCACACCACGACGGCGATCACCGCGAACAGGATGATCCCTTTGATGCCCCGCTTCTCTTTGGGCGCCAGGATAGTGATCTGTGCAAACAGGTACACGATGGAGCTGAGGAGGAAGCCCGCCGGCTCAATGACGAACACATATACGGTGAATGCCGCGATGGTGGCCAGCACCCGCAGGTACTCCGGCTTCTCCTCCTCCGCTCCTTCATTCGGCTGGAAGCTTCGCATGGTGCGGAATCCGGCACGGATTTGAAAGAAGGAGAGGATGCAGGTAATGATGGCCAGAACCTTCGGCATGAAGTCGGAGCCAAGTCCCCCCATCAGGCTGGGCGGCAGTGCGCTGGCCGCCAGGAAGAGGGCGATGGAAAGAATCAGGAAGAATACGCCCGCAGCCAGATCCCCGAACTTTTTCAAGAACATTGCTTTGATCCCTCATTTCTCTGTTTGTCGTTCCACAGTTGCTGTCTCATCCGGATAACTTTATTATACACGGGCACACCGTATGTGCACTGTGACGGCAACACAAGAATCAGGCGCTATCTTATGTCTTTAATACATTTCCACAAATACAGCACATAAGGGCGCGCACCTCTTTGGGCACTATTGCGCTAGTCCCCCGGATTCAGAACCGGCTGCAATCCACCTTTTCCCGGGCAGCCATAGAGCATGCCTCGCCCTCCACCACCACCTCGCCCCTCTGATTGACGGCGGTGGCCTTCATAACGATGCGGCCGGGGCTGAACTTTACCGTGCCGTCGGGTTTGGTGACCTCCTCGCCCTTTTTGACCACCTCAAAGGTGGCGGTGATGGTGTCCCCCGCGTAGACCGGCCTGAGAAAGTTCAGGCTCTGGCGCACATAGAGGCTGCCTGCGCCTGGCAGGTAATTGCCCGCCAGGGTGCTGAACAGGGCGCCGGACAGGAAGCCGTGGGCGATGCACCGGCCGAAGGGGCTCTGCTCGCCGAACGCCTTGTCGATGTGGACGGGGCTGTAGTCGTCCACCAGGCCGGCAAAGGCGTAGATGTCGCCCCTGGTGATGGTCTTGGTGACCGACGCCTTCTGCCCCACATAGATTTCATCCAGAGTAAAGCTGTTCATCGTGTTTTCCCTCTCAATCCTGGAGCACAAGCCCCATTTTTTCCGGGCGAAAAATTCGCGGATCCATCTCTTTCAGATCGGCAGCCACAGCAGGCCGGAAGCCCATCAGTGGATAGATGTCCCGCTCCAGCTCCGCGCCGGGGGCCACCTCCACGAGGGTCAGGCCTTGGTCGGTCAGGCGGAATACCGCCCGCGCCGTAATGTAGAGCACCTCCTGGCCGGTCTCCCGCGCGTAATCGCCGGAGAAGGTGATCTGCTCTACCTCCGGGACAAACTTGACCACATTGGAGTCCTTGACGATGTTCAGCCGTCCGTTTTCCAGGCGGATATCGGTGTCCTTCACCGAGGAGAAGGTGCCCATAAAGCAGATTTTCTTGGCGTTCTGCGTGATGTTGATGAAGCCGCCGGGGCCGGTCATCCGCCCGGCGAACTTGGACACGTTTACATTGCCGTGGCGGTCGATCTGGGCCGCGCCCAGATAGGCGATGTCGATGCTGCCACCGTCATAGCCGTCGAAAATCTCGGTGTGCTTGACAATGGCCTCCACGTCGGCGGAGGCGCCGCAGCCGTTGCCGGGGGCTGGCACGCCGCCCAGTGTGCCCGACTCGATGGACAGGGTCATCTCGCCGGCCACCCCCTCCTCGCCGGCCACGGAGGCCACACCGTCGGGCATGCCGAAGCCCAGGTTTACCAGGCACTCCCTCCGCAGCTCCATGGCGCCCCGTCGGGCGATAATCTTGCGGATGCCCAGCTCCATTGGCTCCAGGGCACCCATGGGCACCCTGACCTCGCCGGTCCACTCCGGATGGTAGGGGATGGCGTCGAAGTAGTGCTGGCGGCTGTACTCCGGCCGCCCCACCACCACATAGTCCACGAAGCAGCCGTGGACCTTCACGCTGCGGGGGTCCAGGGTGTTGTCCTCCACCAGGGTATCCACCTGGGCGATGACGGTTCCGCCGTTGTTCTTGGTAGCAAGGGCCATCTCTAACTGCTCCAGAAACAGCCCTTCCTTCTCCATGGACAGATTGCCCCGGCTGTCGCCGTAGGTGGCCTTGATGAAGCACACGTCGGGGGGCGTCAGCTTGTAGTGGAGCAGCCGGCGGCCGTCGATCTCAATGCTCTGGACGATGCCCCGGCCCTCAGTGTGGGCTTTCCTGGCCGCGTCGTTGAAGCAGCATGCCTCCACCTCCGGGTCGCAGAAGGTCTTGAGGCCCACGTGGGTAATGACGCCGCACTTGTGCCCCGCCATGGCCCGGCACATATGAACCAGCACCCCCTGAGGGGCGCAAAAGGTCTCGATCTGGTTGCCCGTGATCAGAGGGTTGAGCTTGGGAGCCAGACCTACATGGGCGCCCACCATACGCCGCACCAGCCCCGCGTGGGCCAGGTGGTTGGCGCCATGTTCCCCGCCGTCTCCGATGGCGGAGGTGTAGAACACGTTCAGATCCCTTGGGTGGCCCTCGGCCAGAAAGCGCTCCTCCAGGGAGACCAGCAGCTCCTCCGGAACCGACAGGGTCACGAAGCCCAGCATGCCCAGCGTCATTCCGTCCTGCACCAGGGCTGCGGCCTCCTGCCGGGAAATCACTTTACGCAATGTACTCACTCCTTTGTCAATTGGGCGGCCCGCTCCCTGCGGATGCCCTCATAGAGCCCCTGGGCGTAGGCCGCCCCCAGGGCGCGGTCAAACAGGCCGTAGCCCGCCGCAGGCTTGACGCCGTTCCAGCCGTCCGGCCGATGCTCTACCCGCTGGGTACCGTCGGCGTCCGTCACCTCTCTAATGCTCCACGCCTCATCCCAGATACGCCGGCCGTGGTCAGGGCGCAAATAGAAGGGCTGATCCATATCGCACAGAGCCCGCATGACCTCCCCCATGTCACTGCTGCCGCAGCCGGTCTGATGGCCGGACTCGTAAAAGTCGCCGCTGGGCTCCAGCTGGACGTTGCGGAAGTGGACAAAGGGGAGCTTCCCCCTGGAACCGAATTCCCGGATCATGGCGGGCAGATCGTTGTCCGCGCCGGAGCCCAGGGAGCCGCAGCAGAAGGTGATGGTGTTGCTGGGGCTGTCCAGGTCGGGGGTGAAGAGGATGCGCCGGTAGTCCGCGGCGTTCTTGGCGATGCGCGGCAGGCCGAAGATGGGCCGCGGCGGGTCGTCGGGGTGGAGGGCCAGCTTGACGCCGCACTCCTCCGCCACCGGGAGCACCGCCCGGAGGAAATAGCGGCAGTTGTCCCACAGCTCCTCCTCCCCGATGCCCCGGTAGCTGTGCAGCAGGGCCTGGAGCTCCGCCGGAGTGTGGTTGGTCCCCCAGCCGGGCAGCTCAATGCCCCTCTCCGGGTCCACGGCCCGCACCTTTTCCTCCTCAAAGCTCAGGCAGTCCGAGCCGTCGGGGAGGACATGGGCCAGATCGGTACGGGTCCAGTCAAAGACCGGCATGAAGTTGTAGCAGATGATCCGGATGCCGCACTCCGCCAGCATGCGGATGTTTTTCCGGTAGTTTTCGATGAGGGCGTCCCTGGAGGCATAGCCCCGCTTGATGTCCTCGTGAATGCGGAAGCTGTCCACAAGCTCAAACTTCAGGCCGTGGGCCTCGATCTGCTCCTTCAGGCGCAGCACCTCCGCCCGGTCCCACACCTGCCCCAGGGGCAGATGATAGAGGGAGGTGACAATGCCGTACAGGTTGGGAATCTGCGCGTACTGGCGCAGGGAGATGGGGTCCTTCTCCCCGTGCCAGCGGAGAATCAGGTGCATGTCCTCCATGGGGGCCTCCTCAGTACGCGGAGGAGGCGGCCACCGCCCCGCCCCCGCGTACCTGGCTCAGGAAGCTCCTGCCGCCGGACACCATGTACTGGTTGACCGCGGTGACCAGATAGCGGGCCCCCCACTCCTCGGCCTGTCTGGCCGCCTCAGGCGTGCCCACGTAGTAGCCGGCGGTCTTTCCCGCGGCCACGATACGGCGGATCATCCGCTCGGTCAGCTCCAGCATTTTGGGGCTGCCGGCGGGCTCCCCGTAGGAGGCGGCCAGGTCGCCGGGGCCGATGAAGTAGACGTCCACCCCGTCCACCTCCAGAATCCCATCCAGGTTCTCCACTGCCTGGCGGGTCTCCACCTGGCAGCACACCAGCTTGGTGTCGTTGGCCTGCCTCAGGTAGGCCCGCTTGTCCTCCACCATGCCGTACCGGGCGGCGCGGGGGAGGTAGGCGGTGCCCCGGCGCCCCTGGGGGGCGTAGTTGGCCAGCTCCACCACCCGCCGGGCGTCCTCGGCGGTGTTCACCAGGGGGAGCTGCACGCCGTTGGCGCCGAAGTCCAGGGCCTTCTGGATGTGGTCGTACTCCTTCATGGTGCACCGCACCACCGCGGGCACCCCCCGCAGCTGGGAGGCCCGCACCATGTCCGCCAGGGTGCTCTGCTCGATCACCCCGTGCTCGTTGTCCAGCAGCAGGAAATCAAAGCCCATCAGGGCCGTGACCTCCGCGATGTCCGGCAGGCCGTAGGTCACAAAGCAGCCGTACAGCGTCCGTTCCTTCAGCGCCTCTTTCCACGGCGTCAGGTTGTCCATATCCGTTCCTCCTTTTCTCAGCGCAGGGACGCAAAAAGGGACGCGATGTCCTCCCTTGTGGCCTTGCAGATGTCGTTTGCCATGTTGCCCGACGCGGCGGCGTTGGCCGCCAGCTCGTCGAGGGCCTCCTGCGTATCGGGCACGCCCATGGCGGTCAGGGTGGTGCGCATGCCGGTGAGCTCCTTCAGCTCGGCCAACCGGTCGGCGGCCGCGTTGGCGTCGGCGAAGCCCATCATGCGGCTGAGGGTGTGGAGCAGCGGGCGCACCGCTGCGTCCTTCCGGAACCAGGCATCCAGGGTGAGGGCGCAGGCCTCGCCATGGGGGATATGGTACTTGGCGGTCAGCAGGTAGGAGCAGGCGTGGCTGCCGGTGGTGCCCGTATTGCTGAAGGCATAACCGGCGATGGTGCTGGCCATGGCCATCCGCTCCCGCGCCACGGCGTCGGAGCCGTCCCGGAAGGCGGCCTCCAGGTTCTCAAAGGCCAGCTTGGCGGCCCGGACGGCCAGGCCGTCGGACACCGGGTTGGCCCGGACCGAGCACATGGCGTCCAGGCTGTGGGCGATCACGTCCAGGCCGGTGGAGGCGGTGACGGCGGGGGGCACAGTGTAGGTCAGCACCGGGTCCACCAGGGCCAGCCTGGGGAACATGGGACTGCCGAAAATGGCGATTTTGGCGTTGGCGGCGTGGTCGGAGAGCACCGCGCCCCAGCCCACCTCGCTGCCGGTTCCGGCGGTGGTTGGCACGGCAATGAGGGGCAGCGCATCGGTGACGGGCCTCCCCCGCAGCAGCTCCAGGCCGGTGCAGTCCATGGCGGCCGCAGCCGCCGCGGCCTTGGCGCAGTCCATGGCGGAGCCGCCGCCCAGGCCGATGATGGACCGGGCCCCCAGCTCCCTGGCCCGCCGGGCGCAGGCGTCCACGTTGTCACAGGTGGGATTGGGCTCCACCTCAGAGATGATGTCCAGCACGCGGCCGCCCGCGCACTCCTTCAGCCGCGCGGCCACGCCGCTGCGGTGGGTGAAGGGATCGGAGACGATCAGCGCCCGGTCCAGCCCCCGCTCGGCCATAAGCTGTCCCAGCTCATCCAGCTTCCCGGTGCCGAAGACCACTTCCACCGGGTTGTAATACTTCCACATGGCAGCAATTCCTCCTTGCTTGTCGGCACGGCCTGACGGCCGTTATCTCGCCTCTGCATACCTCAAGTATAGCACGGCCCCCCACCCTGCCTAATGTGTCGCGGTCACAAAGTTTTGTGCCAAAAGAATGACTGCGGCACTGATTTATATCAGCCCGCCGCAGCGACTGTCTCCCGCCTTGTTCCAGCTCCATAGAAAAGCTTTGCAAAGCTGTGTCAGCGGCACATTCCGCCCAGCGGTCAGATCTGTCATACTGGATATACAACATAGAGCGCCCCGACCGGCGCAGAACATGAGGTGAAGCAATTGAAAGAATTTCGCCATACCGTTATCTACCACACCGACTGTGCGCTCCCACTGTATGACGAGGTGGACGTCCTAGTCTGCGGCGGTGGGCCGGCCGGCATTGCGGCGGCCTCCATGGCCGCCCGGCAGGGGCGCTCCGTCCTTCTGGTGGAGCGGCTGGGTTTTCTGGGGGGCGCGGCAGTGGCCGGTGGTTCCGGCACGGTCTGCGGTACATTTCTGTGCAGTGACACGCCGGAAGCCGACGGCCCCCGCCAGACCGTCTTCGGCTTTACAGAGGAGTTTCTCCAGGCCATGCGCGCCCGGGGCGGCGTGACGCCCCCGCAGCTCTACGGCAAGACCTATCTCATCACCCACGATCCCCAGGTCTATAAAGAAGTGGCCGAGGAGCTGGTGCTGGGCGCAGGGGCGGGCATCCTCTATCATACCAATATTTTCGGCGTCATCAAGGAGGGGGATATTTTTTATGGGGTGGTAATTGATACCAAGAGCGGCCTGGCCCAGATCCGCGCCAAGGTGCTCATAGACGCCACCGGCGACGCGGATCTGGTCTACAGGGCGGGCGGCGGCTACACCATGGGGGACAACGGCACCATCCAGAATCCCACCGCCATGTTCCGCTTGGGCGGGGTGGACACGGCGCGCTTCTCCGACTACTGGGGGCCGGACACTATCAGTCCCGACTGTGTGACGGAGCTGCTCCACGAGGCCAACCGCCAGGGCTGGCATCTGCCCCGGGCCAAGGTCTGGGTCTTTCCTACTCCCCGGCCCGGTGAACTGCTGATGAACACTACCCTACTGACCGGCCGGGACGGTCGGGCGCTGAACGTATGCAACCCGGAGGACCACACTGAGGCGGAGATCGTCGGCCGCCGCCAGGTACAGGAATACGCCCGCTTCTTCCGGGAGCATATTCCCGGCTGTGAGCACAGCTTTATCAACGACTGCTCTCCCGAAGTGGGCGTCCGCCAAACCCGCAGCATCCGCGGCATTGCGCGGCTCACCAATGACGACGTGGCCCATGCCCGCAAGCGCTCCGACGGCATCTGTCGCTGCCCCTGGCCCATTGAACTCCACGCCGGTGAAACGCCCTACCTGTTCTGGCTCATCAACGATTACTACGAGGTTCCCTACGGCTCCCTGGTTCCGGAAACCGGCGAGCATCTGCTTGTGGCCGGGCGCAACCTGTGCGCCGAGCACCAGGCCCTGGCAAGCTGCCGGGTCACCGCCCAGTGCTTTGAATATGGACACGCTGCCGCGCTGGCAGCCGACCTGTCCATCCGGCGGGATCTGCCCCTGCGTGAGCTGTCCGGCGCTGAAATCCGCGCCCGTATGAACGAAAACGGCGCCCGCCTAGACTAAACCTCTATGTGAAAAGGCGCCCTTTCAGGCGCCTTTTCACATGCCCGGATACCCAATCAGTTGTGCTTTCTGCCCAGCTATGGTACAATAAAGGGCAAAAAGGGAGGTGCCGCCCATGATCAACCAGGCCTTTGCTGAGCAGTTTATCCGACGCATCCGCTCCCAGACCGACTACAACATCAACATCATGAATGAGCACGGTATCATCATTGCGTCGTGCAGTGAAGAGCGTGTGGGCACCTTCCACGCTACCGCCTTCCGCATGATCACCAACAACATCAGCATCAACGTCACCGAGGATCTGACCGAGGATCTCCCCGGCGTGACTTCGCCTGGGGTGAACCTGCTGCTGCGGGAGAACCTGATCCCGGTGGGCGTCATCGGCGTCTCCGGCGATCCATCCACCGTAATGTCCCTGGCCAAGCTCATCAAGCTGTCGTTTGAATCGCTGTACGACTACGAACTCCAGCGTGAATTCCTCCCCACTGCCTCCACCGGCGCCATGAGCCATCTGGCCCGCCTTCTCTTTGTGGACCGCCCGGTCAACATCATGCGCATCCGCTCCCAGGCCGCTGAACTGGGTATCACTGAGCACGTCAACCGCTATCCCCTTCTTATTGAGTATGTGGGGTGCGAGAGCTCCGAACTGGTGCTTTCCCGCTTTGCCGAGGACTACCCGAATTCCCCCAGCCATTCTCCCAACGACCTGCTGTTCTGTATCGGCGGCAACCTGCTCCTGCTCTTCAAGCAGATTGACGAAACTACGGTGGCCACCTACCGCAACCAGATCCGCCTGTGTATCGAAGAAATCGATGCATGGTTTGAATCTCAGGTGCCCGGACAGAAAAGCCGCTATATCTGCGGCACGGTCCAGAACCGCTTTTCCTATTACGGCCGCATCTATGAGGATATCATGTGGCTGTACCGCTACCGCCAGAAGAAAGAGCTTAAGGTGTACTTTCTAGCCGACTACCTGACCGAATACATGATGAGCCAGATCTCCACCGAGACCATGGCCCCTCTGTTGGACATCTATGTACGCCTGATCCGGGAGCATATGGATGAGTCCATCTTTCGTGAGACCATCGGTGCGCTGATCGAAACCAGTATGAACCTGAGCGAGGCGGCGGAGCTGCTCTATCTCCACAAGAACACTGTGGCAGCCCGGGTCAAGAAAATCAAAGAGCTGCTGGGCATCAGCCCCCTGACCAGCATTCGGGACGCAATTTTCATGACTGCCATCTACAATTACCTCAATATGGTTTAGCACATTGTTTCCAGTCGATGCCCGGCAGGGATATCCTCTCCAGGCACTCTGGCAGCGGGCAGCATAAAACCCGTCGGAATCCAAGGATTCCGACGGGTTTTATGCCGCAGAGAGGAGATTTAAACCTTGGGTCTTCGAACCATGCGGGACCGCCGGCGGATGCAGCCGATCCTATCAGAGCCTTTTTTACAATGTAGACTTGCCCTGCCGTATATATCAAGTAACATAAATCACAGCTCCTCTGGCTTGAGGTGCACGTCAATCTGGATTCTGCGGTTCAGCATACGGATTATCCCCTCCTCACATGACTTATTGAGCGGTTTGGAGACGGTGATGCGCGAACTTATGATGATGATACTCACGTCGTTTTGAGTGTACTGTATCTGCTGGTTGTACCACCGGCCGTCCACCAGTTGGGGGCGGTCGGCAGCCATCCGGAACAGCTTTAGCAGCCGCTCCTTATATGCGCTAAAGGTAATGCTTTTAAACCCGTGGCGCATGATGAGCATCTTTTTTGCGTTATCCATAATACCGCATCTCGAAACAGCGCAGACTCATCCATAGCCGCCGAAATGTGTTGTGCTCCAGTTTATAGAGTGTCCTCTGTATGTCCGCCTTTGATATGACAGTACTTGGTTCGTGCAATAAATTGACCGCTTCCCCATCTGAGGGTATTCCCTTTTTGTCACGGGATAGAAAGGGGCCGCCGGTTCTTTGAAACACCGGCGGCCCTGTTGAAGGGTTGCTTTCAATCCGGGGACTACATTCCAGCTTATGTCTTCAGAGCACAGATGACAGAGGCTCAGCTCCCAGTCAGCGCACAGCCGATGGGATATCCTACGAATCCAATGATCAGAGATGTAATTACAATCATGATAATGCCGAACAGATATATCTGGTTACGGCTGCTGTACTCGTGTCCGTGGAGCATGGCAATGGTGGCGAAGGAGGAGGGCAGCAAATAGGCGCATGAGCCGCACATCGTTGTCACCAGGGCAATGCCCACCGCGCTGATGGCTCCGCCGCTGCTGGCTGCCAGAGCCACACCCACCGCTGTCATTACCGTGATAGTGGACACGTTGGAAGCAAAGTTGGTCATCAGGACGGAGACAGTGGCGATGACAAACACCACCACCACAGGCGCCACGCTTTGGGTGAGGGGGGTAATATTCTGCTGAATGGCGGCCACGATTCCGGTGGAATCGGCGCTCATGGCGCTGCCCAGGTAGACACCGATGCTGATGAAAATCAGGATGCCCCAGTTGATGCTCTGGTTGACCACAGTCCTGACGTCCAGCAGGGGCCTGCCGTCAATGTGGATCACCGCCATTACCACCACGGATAGGATCGCCCAGAAGGTAATGCCGAAACTGTTGAAAGCATTGACCCAAGCGGTATCGCTGAACATCTTAAGCACTCCGGGCAGAATCCACATGATAACGGTCACAAAGAATACCACTGCAGTGGTACCCTCCCGCAGCGTCATGGGGCCCTGCTTTTTGACGACGTTCTCAATCTTGAAGTCCTTGAATTTGGACATATCCGGACGGGTCAGCAGGCGCACCGCGACGCACAGCAGAACGAACAGGATCAGGCCCGTGGGCACGCCGAAGGCCAGATAGCTGAACAGACTCAGGCTCTCCCCTGTGGCCCCCTCATAAATGCCGATGCCCAGAATGGCCAAGGAGTGGGAGATGGGGGTCATGGCTCCGCCGATGTTGACGCCGAACACTGTGAGGATGTTGGCCACATGGGGATAGGCATCCCGACTGGTGTAGCCCAGCTCTTTGTAGATGCGGGAGACAAACGCCAGCATAAAGGCGGTGGCGGGCACCTGATCCATAAAGCACCCCAGGAGCATGCCGAGCACACCCAGGGAAATGGTAAAGATCCAGGGGCTTTTGCTGACCAGCTTGATGCTCATAAATTTGGCTACCAGCCGGTCGGTAAAACCGGACTCGTTGAGGGCATGGGTCATGATAAAGCTCATCAGCACAAAATAGATGATCCAGTTGCCGATGGAGCCCGCGATGGCTTCATTGACGGTGCATACGCCGCTCTGTCCCAGCAGCACGATGGCCAGCATAGCCGGCCACACCGTATCCACAATGGACAGCATCAGGATAACGCCGATGAAGATACCGATGACCCGCATACCGACGGCGGTCAGGGGCGCCACCGGCGGAGCCACCCAGAAGGCGGCGATGACCGCCAGGCAGACCAGAATTTTGATCAACAGGGAGGCCGGCATATAGAATTTCTGCTTTTCCATTCGTCTCTTCCTCTCCGTCAGATTGGGCTTACCGGCCGAGCTTCAGAATTTCGCGGGCCTCGTCGGGGGTGGCGACCTCCATGCCCAGCTCGCGGATGATGCGCACGGCCCGCTCCACCATTTGGGCGTTGCTCTTGAGCAGCTCTCCGGGGGCGTAGTAGATGTTGTCTTCCATACCCACCCGGGCCCCGCCGCCCTTGAGGACGGTCATCGCCATGCCGGGAACGTGATGTTTGGCACCGATGGAGATGGTGGAAAAGTTCACAAAGCGGTCCTTAGGCAGCTTCTTGATCATGAAGTCCAGGTTCTCCTCGGAGAAGGAGATGGAGCCCTGGCTGATGCGGTCCATACCCATGACAAAGGAGAGTGAGACGGGCTCCTCCAGCACGCCGGCTGGTACCAGTACATTGAACACGTCCTCCACGCTCTCGGGGTTGAAGCACTCCAGCTCCGGCTTGATGCCCATGTCCCGCATTTTCCGGGCGTACTTGAGCAGGAAGGGGCGGTACCACTCGTAGACAAAGGTACGGTCCCCCCAGCTCGTGCCGATCAGGGAGCAGTCCAGGGAGCACATCTCAGGCTTGACCAGGTCGGGGTCGTACAGCAGCCTCATGCCGTCCTCAGCGCAGGTTCCCTCCCGGTTTGCGGGGGCGGTAGAGTACTGAAGAATGGCATTACACCTGGCCCGGATGCCCGAGCCGATGGCGCTGTATACCTTGGGATCATTGGTGGACAAGCCCTCTTGATCCCGGGCGTGAATGTGGATAATGGCCGCACCTGCATTGTAGCAGTCGTACGCGGAGGCCGCAATCTCCTCCGGGGTCAGGGGGATATTGGGATTTGCCTCCTTGCCGTGGAACGCGCCCGTCTGGGCCACCGTGATAATCACTTTTCTCCTCGCCATAATATCGCTCCTCTACACGTTCTCGTCATAGGATGACGTTCGTTTGCCCCGGCGTGAAGGGTAAAACCGCCGGAGACATTCTGTTCTTAAAGCAAACGCAGGGCCAACTCCTCCATTCAGCATTTTTCGCCCCATTTTGCCTGTTTTTTGAGAAAAATGCGTATTTAGCCGGGGCATCCTCCATCAAAAACATGCACTTATGCGCATTTTTAGGTTTCATATTGCGCAAAAGCGCCTATTCGTTGCGCTGCAACGAATAGGCGCTTTTGTGACGGGCACCGGGCGCAAAAAACAGGCATTTATGCGCAATGAGCGCCTCTGTATGCGGCAGCGGCCGGAGGGGCCGCCCCCTGTCTCCCGCACCGCTTATAATGGATTCTTCCATATTGGCATGCCTCTTGCTGATTCCATGGGCGAAGGCCCCGCTCGGTAAGCGGGGCGCGGAACACAGAAAGGATGATGTGATGTGGCGCAGCGGATCACAGCCGAGGAAGCGGCTGCTCTGATTCAAGATAACATGACCCTTGGGGTGGGCGGCTTCGGCGCCTATGCGGCTCCAGACGAGCTTCTATCCGCCCTAGCGGAACGGTATGAGCGCCTGGGAAGCCCCAGAGCCCTGACGGCGGTATGCGGCATCAGTCCCGGCAGCAACCGGCCCGACGGCCGCGGCCTGGCCCGGCTCCGGGCTCCTGGCCTGCTGGATACCGTGATGGCCGGGCACTTTGCCAACCCGCCCGAGATCGCCGAGCTCATCGGCACCAACCAGGTGGCGGCCTATGCCCTGCCCCTTGGCGTGATGCTCCACCTGTGGCGGGCGATCGCCGGCCACAAGCCCGCGGTGCTCACCCATGTGGGGCTGGGCACCTTTGCCGATCCCCGGGTGGAGGGCTGCAAGGCGAATCAAAAAACCCGGGCTCAGGGCCGGGACATCGTGGAGTTAGTTTCGCTGGACGGGCGGGATTATCTGGCCTACAAGACCTTCCCCATCGACGCCTGCTTCATCCGGGCCACCTGGGCCGACGAGGACGGCAGCCTGTCCATGGAGGATGAAGGCGTGGGCGACTATGCCGCCGAACTGGCCGCCGCCACCCACAACAGCGGCGGCATTGTTATTGCCCAGGTGCGGGGGATCGTCAGCCGTGGCTCTCTGCCGCCCAAGAGCGTACGGGTTCACCACCCGATGGTGGACTATGTGGTGGTCAATACCGACCCGGCCCTGCATATGCAGAGCTACGCGGCCCAGCTCCGTCCGGAGCTCAGCGGGCAGCTCCGCCGCCCCACCGACTCCATCCCGCCCATGCCCCTGGACAACCGTAAACTCATCGCCCGCCGGGGAGCCCTGGAGCTGCGGCCCGACTGTCTCATCAATCTGGGCATCGGCATTCCCTCCGGGGTTGGAGTGGTGGCCAACGAGGAGGGCATCGCCCAGCGCATCACCCTCTCCCTGGAGTCCGGTCCCCAGGGCGGCGTGCCGGTGGAGGGGGCTGGATTCGGTTCAGCGGTCAACGCCGAGGCCATCTATACCGTGGCCGATACTCTTGAGCTTTATGACGGCGGCATGCTGGATCTGTCCTTCCTGGGCGCGGCGGAGGTTGACTGCCACGGCAACGTAAATGTCTCCAAGTTCGGCTCCCGCTGCACCGGCCCCGGAGGCTTTGTCAACATCTCCCAAAATACCAAACGCGTGTTTTTTACCGGAACCTTTACCGCAGGCGGCCTAAAGGAGGAGGTGCGGGACGGCAGGTTGGTTATACTGCAAGAGGGCAGGAGCAAAAAATTCCGCCGTCAAGTGGAGCAGATCACCTTTTCCGGCGATTACGCAGTCAAAAGCGGCCAGGATGTGACCTTCCTTACGGAGCGGGCGGTGCTCAAGCTGACGCCGGATGGGCTGATGCTCACCGAAATCGCCCCCGGCGTGGAGCTGGAGCAGGATATTCTGGCCCAGATGGAGTTCAGGCCCCTGATTTCCCCGGAGCTGCGTGAGATGGACCACCGCATCTTTCAGGCGGGCCCCATGGGGCTGACACTGTGAGGGGGACGTTTATGGAAACCCGGGTCAAGGCGCCGCTGGCCGCAAACCGTCGGCGCGCCCTTCTTTTTGTGCTCACACTGGTGCTCCCCGCCCTGATTCTTCTGCTGCGCCCCCTCGGCTTTACCCTACAGCAGTCCGTCATCCTCGCCGCCCTGGTGCTCACCATCCTGTGGTGGGTGACCGGGGTGGTGGAGCGGACAGCGGCCTCTCTCTTTTTGCTGGCGGCCTTTTTGCTGTGCAGCGGCGCGCCGATCCAGACAGTCTTTTCCTTCCCCCTGTCAGAAAATTTTGTCCTCATCACCGTCTCTTTTCTGTTTTCCCAAGGAATTTCCAACAGCGGCCTGCCGGGCAAGCTGCTCCAGCCTCTTCTGGCGCACTTTGCCCGCTCCCCCGGGCGTATGGTGCTCTCCCTCCTCCTCTCCGCCGCGGCCATGATGTTTCTCATTCCCCAGCCCTTTTCCCGCATCATTATCCTTTCGTTGATCTACCGGGAGTACTTTGCTAGAATAAACCTGTCCGAGCCTTTGCGCACCGCCCTCCTGTTCGGCCTTTATTATTTCTCTATTTTGATAAATATGTCCATGATTCGGGGCGATATTATTCTCAATGGCGCCCTCTCCTCCATGGCCGGCCTGACCGTAGATGAGGGCGTCTGGGCGGCCTATATGCTGGCTCCCACCCTGGCCTACCTGCTGGCGGCGGTCCTTCTCTACCGGTTCCTGTTCCGCAGGGTGCTGCGCACCTTCCCCTCCAGCCCGGCACAGACGGCGGAGCGGGTTCAGCTCACTGGGTCGGAACGGCGCAACCTGGTCTTTCTGCTGGCCGTGGTGGTGCTTTGGGCCACCGAGGATTTTCACCCCCTTACCGGCACTCTGGTTGTGGCAGCCGCCACGGCGCTCATGTTCCCCCTGGGGCTGCTGCGCCTGCCGGACGTAAAGGCCATCAACGTCAAGCTGCTGATTTTCCTCACAGCGGCCTTTGCCATCGGTGGAACCTTAAAGTCCTGCGGTGTGGCCGACCGGCTGTTTTCCCTTTTTGTTCCTGTTTTTCCACAGACATTCTCGCCGGCTTACGCAGCGGTGGTTCTGCTGACCGTGGTACTGCTCCACACCGTGCTGGGCAGCAACATCACCACCATGTCGGTGGTAGTACCCGGGCTGATGTCCATCGGTGCCGGGGTGGCCCCTCCTCTTCCGCTGATGTTTCTCATCTGCATTGCGGTGTGCAGCCAATTTCTTCTGCCCTTCCACCATGTAATTCTGCTGCTGGGTGAAGGCGACCGCTGCTATTCCACCCATGAGCTGCTCCGGGTTGGCATTCCCCATACCGCTCTTATGCTTTTCGCCGTATTTCTGCTCTATCTCCCCTGGTGGCGGCTGCTGGGGGCGCTGTAGGGCCAAGAGAGGAGGCTTCCGCCCCATGTCCGGCGCTAATATCAAACGCCTAATGGATCCGGAGATCCTGGCGGCTATCATGGACTCGGCCACCGACGGCTTCACCTATACGGACGAAACCGGATATATTGTCTACAACAACCGGGCTTACAGTGAAATGACCGGGCTTCCGGATGAAAAGATCCAGGGGCACAACATCCACCAGCTTGTCAAGGAGGGGTTTCCCATCTCGCGGATGATGCTGGAGGTGTTCCAGAGCCGGGAAACCCGCTCCGAACTCATCAAGTACCAGGCCGACTCCGAGCGGCTTCTCCTCGTCACCCTCTCCCCTGTCTACAGCCCGGACGGACGATTCCGCGGCGCGGTGGGCAACGTGCGGGACATGACCGAGCTGATGCAGCTCCGCCAGCAGATGGACATCACCTATTTGGACTACGACCGGGAGATGCAGGTCAAAGAGAAGGCCAACCGGGAGCTGGTTCAGCGCATCAATGAGATGCTCCACCTGATGGAGGACTACGACATCGTAGGCAGGAGTAAGGCCATGCACAACCTGGCGGAGCTGGCCCTGCGGGTCAGCCACGTCCGCTCCACCGTCCTGATTACCGGCGAATCCGGCGTTGGTAAGGATGTCTTTTGCCGCATGATCTGCCGCTTTGCGGGCAGCCCGGACTATATCAAGATCTCCTGTGGGAACCTTCCGGAGAACCTGCTGGAATCAGAGCTGTTCGGCTATGAGGCAGGCGCCTTTACCGGGGCCAACCGGACGGGAAAGCGGGGAATCTTTGAGCTGGCGGGAGACGGTGTGATCTTTTTGGACGAAATCGGCGAACTGCCGCCCCAGCTCCAGGTCAAGCTGCTGACCGTGCTCCAGGACCGCCGGTTCTACCGCATCGGCGGCACCGCTCCCCTGCCTATGAACGCCCGCGTCGTGGCCGCCACCAACCGGGATCTGAAAAAAGAGGTTGCCCAGGGCTCCTTCCGCCGGGATCTCTATTACCGACTCAACGTCATTCCCGTGCACATTCCGCCCCTGCGGGAGCGGACGGAGGATATCCTGCCCCTGGCCGAGCACATCCTGCTGCGCCTGAACCGCCAGCAGGGAACCGCGAAGCTGTTTGGCCAGGCCTTCAAGAAGGCCCTTCTGGCCTACCGCTGGCCAGGCAATATCCGGGAGCTGAACAACATCATCGAGCGGGCCTTTGTACTGGCAAGGAGCGACACCCTCGAGCTGGAGGATCTGCCCGACGAGATGACCGCCCAGTGGCTACAGCGTACGCCCCAGGGGCCGGTACCGGCGGGCTCCAGCCTGCACTGCATTTTGGAGGAGGTTGAGGCCGCAGTATTGGCCCAGCGTCTTCAGGAGGACCGTACCCTCAGCGAGATTGCCGCCACTCTCGGCATTGATCTGTCGACTCTGGTTCGCAAGATCAAAAAGTACAACCTGCCAAAGCGCCACAACCGTGGAAAATAAAACTGTGAGAGAATCATGTCATAAAGATGCAGGGATGTACCCCAGGAGAGATGGGCTTGCGGCAGGGGCAGCCCAAACCATTCCCTGCTTAGAGGGGGGAGGCTGATGCCTCCCCCCTGTCACCCTCATTTGGATTCGGCTGAACGGTTCTCCTCCGTACTCTACCACCACTTTCACCCGCTTTAAGACAGCCTGTCCGCCCGCACACGGTCTTTGAATTGTCTGCATGCCTCCCTGCAATTCTCCAGAAGGCATTGGATCTCACTGCCATCCGCGTGGTCAATGTGGATGCCGACCGCTACACTGACATTGCATTTCAGCTCGGTAGCCAGATACTTTGCCGCCCACCGTGCCGCCTCGTCGTCTCTGTGTCCGAACACACACAGCACACTGACGGTAGCGCCGCGCATTTTGTGTCCCACTGTTCCGGATTCGTCGCACCCCAGCGCCGCAGCTCCCACATGATGACGGCCCCCACCGCAGATTGTGACACTATAATCCCTGCCACACTGGACGGCACAGAGTTCAATTTCATATTTGCTTTGCCCTGCAATTGTAATACGATACTCCTCCATAGCGCTCCATCCTTATCCCTGAATTTTTATTTATTATACAACAATACTATAGGGAAATCCATCATTAGATTGTGCATCTTAGAGGTAGCCCCACGCTCTGTCGTCCAAAGCGTGGTATAAATTGTTGCCGATAGGACATCGCAATATTATGCTTCTCATTTCAAAAACGAGGCTTGGCTGTGCTTTCTCACGGTATTTGCAGCAATATTTCTGCCTCTCAATGCATCTGCCCGAGACTTGAAGGCACAAAACAAATGGTCGGGAACGCAGAGAAAAGGCACTGTATTTCTACGAAATACAGTGCCTTTTCAAACGCTGCGCCGGTCTGAATCGTTCCGCCGTACGGTGTTGAGCATCGACCCAGCGGTATTTCTCCGCTATTTTGTGAGCAGTCCCATTCCGTCTGCGCTCCCCATGACCGGTATCAGCGCTGTACCCGGCCGGAGCCGTCTCCACCGGCCAGCTTTTCGACCTCCGCCACGGTGATGCGGTTAAAATCTCCCTCAATTGAGTGTTTGAGGGCGGAGGCCGCTACGGCAAATTCAATGGCCGCCTGGCTGTCCTTTCCAGCCAGCAGGGCGTAAATCAATCCGCCGCCAAAGCTGTCTCCGCCGCCCACCCGGTCCACGATGCGCAGGTGATACTCCTTGGAGAAGCAGTAGTGTTCCCCATCGTACAGCATGCCGGCCCAGTCGTTGTCGCTGGCGGAAATGGAGCTGCGCAGGGTGATGGCCACCCGCTCAAAGCCGAACTGGTCAGCCAACTGCCTGGCCACACTCTTGTAGCCTTCCTTATTTAACTTGCCGCCAGTAATGTCGGTCTCCGCAGCCTCAATACCGAACACGTCCTTGGCGTCTTCCTCATTGGAGATGCACACGTCCACATACCGGCACAGCTCACTCATGGCCGCCCGGGCCTGCTCCCGGGTCCACAGCTTGCCCCGGTAGTTCAGATCGCAGGAGATCTTGACTCCCCTGGCCTTGGCTGCCCGGCAGGCGTCCTTGCAGATCTCCACCACATTGGGGCCCAGAGCGGGCGTGATGCCGGTAAAGTGGAACCAGTCCGCCCCGGCAAAAATTGCGTCCCAGTCAAAGTCGGCAGGCTGGGCCTCCTGGATGGCGGAGTGGGCCCGGTCGTAGATGCACACGCTCCCCCGCTGGGAGGCCCCCTTCTCCAGGAAATAGATGCCCACCCGGTCTCCGCCCCGGACGATATGGGAGGTATCAACGCCAAAGCTGCGCAGGGCGTTGACCGCCGCCTGGCCGATGGCGTGGCTGGGCAGCTTGGTAACATAGACGGAATCCAGCCCGTAGTTGGCCAGAGAGACGGCTACATTGGCCTCCCCGCCGCCGAAGGTGGCCTGCAACTGGTCGTTCTGGAAGAACCTATAATATCCATTGGGGGCCAAACGGAGCATGATCTCGCCAAAAGTTACAACGCGCTTGTTCATGGTACGTCCCTCCTTATTTCTGCACCAGGTGGATAGCAAAGCCCCCAAAGTCTCCCTCCAGGTAGACCGCCTTTGCCCGCCCCTTGGCATCGGTCTTACAGGTGGCGTGGTCAATCGCCACCCCGCGGCGCTCCAGATGATAGATGGCCCGCTCCACACTGTTGGTACCGATGGCGATGTGTCCGTGGACGCCGGGGCCGGGGGCCTTGGTGCACTCCACCGCCGTCCCCGCGTGGTTGGAGCTGTTCCCCGCCCGGAAGGGCAGGCCGAACAGGCCGCAGATAGTCCTGGCCGTGCGCTCGGACGCCTGGGCGTCCAAGCAGTTGATGCCCACATGGGCCAGGCTGAAGCCCAGCATGGTATCCACCGCCTCCCGGGTCAAGCGGGTGATTTCGGCCCAGTTCTCCGCCTCAATGAGGTCTTTTTTCACCATCCAGGTGCCGCCGCAGGCCACAACTTGGTCAAAGGACAGATAATCCATCAGATTTTTGGCGCTGACACCGCCGGTCGGCATCCATTTCAGAGCCTTATAGGGTCCGGCGATGGCTTTGAGCTTGGCCACACCGCCGTTTTGCTCGGCGGGGAAAAACTTGACCGCCTCCAGCCCAAAAGCCATGGCCTGTTCCATCTCGCCTGGGGTAGCGGTACCGGGCAGGATCAGCCCCCCCTTGGCCTTTACATAGCGCACGGTATCGGGGTTGAAGCCGGGACTGACAATAAATTTGGCCCCGGCCGCCAGGGCCCGGTCCACCTGTTCATGGTTTAAAACGGTACCCGCACCCAGAAGCATCTCGGGCACCTCAGCCGCAATCGCCCGCATGGCCTCCTCGGCGGCACAGGTGCGGAAGGTCACCTCTGCCGCAGGCAGCCCTCCCTCCACCAGGGAGCGGGCTAGGGGGACGGCCTTCTTCGCATCGTCAATGGCGATAACCGGGATGATGCCAATGCGGCAAATCTGTTCCAAAATGGGATTCATACTCCATATCCTTTCCCGTCCGGCTACACAGCCGCGGCGCCGTTTTGTCCATTACGCTGAATGTTATTCTTCTGAATCGCTTCCCACAGGCCGTTCAGATAGCTGGCGCCCAGGGCCCGGTCATACAGGCCGTAGCCCGCCCGCCCCTTTTCGTCCCAGATCATGCGTCCGTGGTCGGGGCGTATGTAGCCCTCGAAGCCCACATCGTAATAGGCCTTCATAATTTCGTACAGATCCAGGCTTCCGTCGCCGGAGAGGTGGGCCGCCTCCTCAAACCGGCCGGGGCCGGTGAACTTAATGTTGCGCACATGGGCAAAGTGGATATGTCCCTCTCCGCCGAACTCCCGTACCAGGGCAGGAATGTCGTTACAGGGGCTGGAGCCCAGAGAGCCTGAGCACAAGGTCAGCCCGTTATAGGGGCTGTCCACCAGCTCCACGATGCGGCGCATATTCTCCCGGCAGGTGTAAATGCGGGGCAGGCCGAAGATATCCCAGGGGGGATCGTCGGGGTGGATGGCCATCTTCACATCGTACTGCTCGCAGACGGGAATCACTGCCTCCAGGAAATACTTCAGGTTGCGGAACAGGTCCTCATGGGAGACATTCCGGTATTGGGCAAACAGGCGCTTGAGCTCCGCCATGCGTTCCGGTTCCCAGCCCGCCATCTCAAACTCCCCTGCCCCCTGTTGGATCTGATCCGCGAAGGCCTGTGGGTCGGTGATGCGGTCAATGACTGCCTGATCATAGGCCAGGACTGTGGAGCCGTCGGGCCGCGGCTTGGCCAGATCAGTGCGGGTCCAGTCAAAAACCGGCATAAAGTTGTAGCAGATCACCTTTACACCCGCCTGGCCCAGCCGCCGCACCGTCTCCCGGTAGTTGTCGATATACGCGTCCCGTCCGGGCAGGCCCAGCTTGATGTCCTCATGGACATTGACGCTCTCAATGACCTCCATCTCCAGGCCAGCGGCATTGACTTCCTCTTTGAGGGCTGAGATGCGCTCCGTGGGCCAGAGCGCGCCGGCGGGCAGATCCATCAGGGAGGTGACCACGCCGCTCATGTTGGGGATTTGCTTGATGTATCGCAGCGGTATGGGATCCAGTTGGCTCCCATACCAGCGAAATGTCATCTTCAAGGCTGTTTCCTCCTTACGCTTCCCGCCCTGCTGCCGTCTGAAGGGCGGAACAGAATCCTCTATTTCTGTTATGGCTGTTTACATGCACAATTGCGGTGCAGGGTGGCCCGCACCGCCCCCGGGCCGGCCAGCATGTCCCGGAACATCTCTTCTGTCCTCTCCCCCAGGCCTGCTGCATACAGATCAACCCCAAAGAGGGCTGCATTGGACAGGATGGGGCGGAGCTGTCCTGCCAGGGAATCGGGCCGGCCCACTTCAATTCCCTTCAGGTGGGCCTGGAGCTGGGGCAGCATGGGGTCCGGGCTGACAGGCATGGCGTTTCCCCTGTCATCCACCCCCAGCAGGTAGCGGCACCAGCCGGCGAACACCAGGGGGGCGAACTCCAGTCCGGCCAATGCCTGCTCCGACTGCCGTGCATAGCGCCTGAGGGTGCCGCCGTAACGGACGGGCAGCTTCTGTGAGGTGTCGGCTGCGATACGCTGCGGTGTATCCGGGATGGCGGGATTGGGGAATCGCTCATGGAGCACCTCGTCAATGAATGCCCTGGGGCTGAGAATACCGGGATCTTCTACCACGGGCAGACTCTCGGCGGCAATCTGCTCCACCAGGGCCTTGAGATCTGCATCCCCCATTTCGGCGGCGATGGAGGTATACCCCAGCAGGCAGCCGTACACCGCCAGAGCGGTGTGCAGGGGGTTGAGGCAAGTGCCCACCTTCATCTTTTCCGCCTTCTCCACGGTGGTCCGGTCCGTGAGATACACCCCCGCCCCTTCCAGGGCGGGGCGTCCGTTGGGGAAGGCGTCCTCCAGCACCAGGTACTCCGTGATCTCCGCGTTGACAAAGGGGGCGATAAGGGTGCCAGTGTTGGTGCGGGCAATGGCCATGTCCGCCACACCCAGGCGCCCCAGCTCCTCCTGCACCCGCTCGGAGGGGTGGGGGGTAATCTTGTCGATCATGGACCAGGGGAAGCTCACCCGGCCCTCGTCCTCCAGCCAGTCCAGGAAAGCGGGCTCTACCAGCCCCCGCTCCGCCCAGCCCCGGGCCATGGACAGCACCCCGGCGCGGAGCTTCTCCCCGTTGCGGGCACAGTTGTCCATGCTCACCATGGCAATGGGCGCGCCTCCGGCCTGGAAACGGCGGTACAGCAGAGCCGCCGCGATAGACATGGTGTGACGGGGTCCCTCCGGCCCGGCGGTCAAATCCCGCTCCACCACCGGCAGAGGCTTTTTCTCCAGATCGGTTAGGGCGTAGCCCTTCTCGGTAATGGTGAAGCTGGCCATCTGGAGAGTCGGGCTGCAAAACACCCGGGTCAGCCTGGCCCAGTCAGGGCCGGCGCAGTCGGCCTTGAGGCCGCCGGCCACGCTGGCAATCACCTCCCGCTCCTCGCTGCCGTCGGCGCGCATGCGCACCAGCAGGCTCAGGGCGTCATAGGGGCTATAGACCTGGTCAATGATCTGAAAGTCAAAGGATTCGGCGGCCAGGATGCCTGTGTCGGCCCTGCCGGTATTCAAAAGAGTCTGCTGGGCCGCGGCCAGGAACCCCCGGAAGATATTGCCCGCGCCAAAGTGGAGCCACACCGGCGCCTCCCAGGTGCGGGCCCGTACGGCAGCCACATCGTAGCGGGGCAGCCGGATACCGGCTTGCGCCCAGGCCGCCCGGTCCTGCAGACCTTGCATATTCAAATGTAACATGTTTGCGCCTCTCTCATCACACTCTGGTATCCACCAGATGCTTGCCCAGCTTTTTCTCCAGCATGCCCTGAATTTGGGTCAGGACCGTGCTGAAAATCAGGTAGACAAAGGCGGCCTCGATATACAGCAGCAGCGGCTGGAACTTGACCGCGTTGATGGCCTGGGCAGTCTGGAAGATCTCATGAACGGTAATGGTCGCCACCAGGGAGGTGTCCTTCAGCAGGCTGATGAAGGAGTTGCCCAGGGAGGGCACGGCCACCAGGGCGGCCTGGGGGACGATGATCCGGCTCATGGTCTGCCACTTGTTCAGACCCAGAGCCCTGCACGCCTCATTCTGGCCCTTGGGGATGGAGCCCAGGGCTGCACGGATGACCTCGGAGTTATAGGCGCCCTGGCTGATAGTCAGGGCCAAGATGGCCGCCGGGATGGGATCAAGGATGATGCCCACATAGGCCAGGCCAAAAAAGATGATGAAGATTTGTACGATCAGCGGCGTACCGCGGATGACCCAGACATAGAACCAGGAAATGGCTTTTAAGGGCTTCCATTTGGACATCCGCATCAGCGCCACCGCGAAGGCCACGACCAGTCCCAGGATAAACGAAACGAGCATCAGAGGTACCGAAATGGTAAGACCGGCCTTAAAGAGCGGCCAGAACGAATCGATGAGCAACTGAAGGGTATTATCCACAGCGGCCCGCCTCCTTTAGAAATAGTGTTCATAGGGCCGGGGGACCGCCTGCGGCGGCCCCCCGGCGGAAAAGTGCTGGGGTCAGCTTACTTCTGATAGATGCTGGTGCTGTCGGCCACGGACTGGCCAAAGTACTGAACGGTCAGGTCGTAGCAGGTGCCGTCATCGATCATCTCCTGCAGGATCTCGTTGACTTTCTCGGTCAGGGTGTCGGCGCCCTTCTGGAAGGCCACTGCGGACTGGATGATCCACTCCTCGCCCTCCTCGGGCTCATAGATAGCGGCAATCTTCACGTTCATGTCGGGGCGCTCCTTCATGTACTCCTCTACGGCGGCCACATTGTTGACGGTGGCATCGGCGCGGCCGGAGACAATCAGATCCATGGCGGCGGTGAGGGATGCGTCGGACAGCTCCGCGCCCGCCTTGCGGGCCAGATCACCGGCGGTGGAGTTCAGGGCGTTGGCGCAGCTCCTGCCGGCCAGGTCGGCAAAGCTGGTAATCTCCTCGTTGTCACCGGCCACCACCAGGCAGAAGGGGTTCTCGGCGTAAGCAATGGACATGTTGTACTTCTCCTGGCGCTCGGGCTTGGGGTTCACGCCGCAGATGATGCAGTCATAGCGTCCGGAGTCCATGCCGGCCTCCACAGGATCCCAACTGCTAGAGATCTGGAAGTCGGGCTCCACGCCCAGGCGGGAGCAGATCTCCTTGGCGATATCCACCTCAAAGCCGGTAAGCTCGCCGGTGCCATCCTCGTTGTAAACGTAGGGCACCCAGTTGCCCTCAGCGGCGATGGTCAGCTTGCCCGCGTCCAGAACCTTCTGGAGGGAGTCGTCGGCCGCGGGAGCCTCCGTGCCGGGGACAGCCGAACCGGTAGCGGGAGGATTGGTGTCAGGGGGCGTGGAGCCGGAGGGCTCACTGGGGCTGCCGCAGGCGGCCAGAGAGAGGACCAGTGCAAGAGAGAGGGCCGCAGGTACGAGTTTCTTCAGCTTCATTTGATTCACCTTTTCCTTTTCTGATTTTTATTGACCGGCGGAGACATCTGCCGGAAAATAACGTCAATCGTCCTCCACAAACCGCTCCAGAACCCGAAGATTCCGGCGGTCGGCGGCATAGGGATCGGAAAAATAGTGCTCGTCGGCCACCTCCTGCACCAGATATCCGGTATAGTGGTGGTCGTTCATGGTCTGAATCTGCTGGGCCAGGGCGGTGTTGCCATCCCCCCAGACGTTATGCAGCCAGGGATCTCCATCCAAAAAGTGCATGTGGATCAGCTCGGCTCCAAAGGCCCGGAACCAGTCCCCGAGAGTCTCACCCGCCGCGCCGGTGGCAATGTTGTCCACCATCATCTTCAGGCTGGGGTGTCCCACCTCCCGGTGCATCCGGCGGGCCCGCTCCAGGTTGCAGACCAGGTTGCTCTCGTCGTCCCGGAGGGACTCCATGACCAGTGTCACTCCACAGGGCTGGGCCACCTGACACAGCCGGCCCAGGTGATCCCGGCAGCGGTTCCACATGGCGGACTCGTCCTCTCCCTGGTAGCCCCAACCGGAGTTCACCACCACCCGGTCGGCCCCCAGCTCGGCGGCCAGATGGATGGCGTTGGAAAAATATCGAAAGGAGTACTCCAGGTGGGCGGGCTCCTGGGCGGCATACTGGTACTGGTAGGCAATGCTGGGGGCGGTGACCGACACCACCCGCACGCCGTGGGCCCTCAGCTTGGCCCTGAGGGCAGAGACATCGTCATAGCCGGTGTGATCCAGCCAGAAGTGGGCGGCGCCGCACCACAGCTCAATCTGCCCGATACCCAGGCGCTGCTGGCAATCCAGGAAGAAATCCATGGAAAAGCGGCGGTAGTGCTGGTTCATGTTGACCAGCTGACTGCGTTTGATGCCTCTCATTCCGCCCCTCCTCTCAGGACCTCCAGGGCCCGCTCCTCCGGCCAGGAGGGCCGGCCGGCATAGCGCTCCCCCGGCAGCAGCAGGGACACCGGGCCGGCATAGCCCGCCGCCTCCAGCTCCGCCCGGTAGCGCTCCATGGGCAGCACACCCTCGCCCCAGGCCCGCCAGCCGTGGTAGTTTCCGTCGCACAGGCGCACCAGGCCGGTGTGCTCCCCCAACCGCTCGAACCACCGGGGGATGCTGTCGCCCCAAGTGCTCATAACGTTGGTGTCCAGGCACACCCCCAGGGCAGGGCTGTCCACCCGGCGGAGCAGCTCGGAGAGCTCCTCCAGCCTGCCCAGCACAGGAGACTCTGCAATAAGCGGGGTCTCCGGCCCCATGACCGGAGCCAGCAACAGGCGCACACCTGCGGCCTCCGCCTGAGGACACAGCGCGGAAAGCAGTCCGGCGGCGTTCCGCCGCAGGGCCTCCGGCTCTATATCCCAGCAGGCCCCCGCCGCACCCAGCACCAGCCGTCCGGCCCCCAGCTCGGCGGCCAGGGCGATACATACCCGGTAGTAGTCCAAGGTGGCCTCCCGCTGCCGCCCCGGCGGAGCGGTGAGGGAGTAGCGGTAGGGGGGCGGCGTGAGCACCCGGACAGGAAGCCCCGCCTCCGCCAAGGCGGCCCTGAGGGGAGCGGCGGACTCATGTCCCGTGTGGCTGCACCAGAAGTGGGGCGTCTGTGGCACGAAATCCACGCCGTCCAGGCCAAGCCGTACCTCCGCCTCCAAAAACGCGGCAAGCGGGACGCGGCTGTACGGGCCGTTGGAGCCCAAAAGGGGCCAGGTCGCCCTCATGGCTTACTTAATCTCGCCGGGATACCCGTTCTCACACAGCTCAAACCACACATAGGCGAACCGCTCGCCTTCGGCGCACTCGCTGCCGTGGTGGGAGCCGTGGGGGGTGAATGTGATGTCGCCGCCCTCCACGTGGATCTTTTCATCCTCAGCGGTGTAGGTGAAGGAGGCTCCGGGGAGCATGATGTACCACTGCTCCAGCTCGTTGTGGATATGCTGGCCGATGTAGTTAGGGCCGGTGCCGAAGTTGGCGCCCATGGACAGGCGGCCCAGGTTGCGGTGCTCGATCATCATCATCTGCTGGATGTCGGCGCCGGTAAAATCCTCCTTGTAGTGCCACGCCTGGGACACGCCCCGGAACCGGGGCAGGGTCAGGTGGGCCTCTTTCAGGCAGGTCTTGTCGTAGTCGTTGAGCTCGGTGACGAAATGGACGATCTCCATGCACTCCTTGGCATCGGCCGCACAGTGGAAGGTGAACTGCTCCTTGTCAAAGTCGGGCACAAACACAGAGACCTCCGTGATGTTGAACACGCGGCGGGGGGTGGCGATGTAGCCCTTGCCGGCGGTGATCAGAAACACCTGGTTGTGCTCCGTCTTGGAATAGAGGGCGGGCGAGAGCTCCGCGCCGGGCTGAAGGGAGATGCGCTCCACTGCCGCATCCTTGTAGGCGCCCTCCAGAACAGGCACCCGGGACACCCCATCGGTATACTCGTGGCGGATGTCGGCGCCCTTCGAAATTTTAACCAAAGCCATGGTACATTCCCCTTTACAATAAATTAAGCCTTTGAGTCAATGTGAATTGGCTTACTTGATCTCGCCGGGATAACCGTCGATGCACATTTCAAACCAGATGTAGTCGCACTGCCTGCCGGCCTCCACCTTGCTTCCGTGCCAGAAGCCGGTGGGGGTGAAGGACAGGTCGCCGCCGGTCATCTTTACTTCCTCGCCGCCGGCGGTGTAGATGAACTCGGAGCCGGGCAGGGGGAAATACCACTGGGCCAGCTCGTTGTGGATGTGCTGTCCGATCTCGATGGGGCCGGTGCCGCGGACGCAGCCCATAGACAGACGGCCCAGGTTGCGGTGCTCCAGCAGCATAATGGAGGTGGTGGTGTCGTTGTCCTTGAAATCCTCGTCGTAGGTCCAGCCCTCAGAGATACCGCGGAACCGGGGCAGTACCATGCGGGACTCCACCAGGCAGGTCTTGTCGTAGTCGCTCAGCTCGGTGATGATGTGGAGAAACTCCAGGGGCTGCTTGCTGTCCGCAGAGCAGGTGATGGTGAAGCGCTCCGCGTCAAACTCAGGGACGAATACGCCGGGCTCCCTGATGTTCCACGCCTGACGGGGGGTGGTCACATAGCCCTTGCCCTTGGTGAAGATAAAGAGCTGGTTGTGCTCGGTGACGGAGTAGACCTCCGGTGTGATGGAGCAGCCGGGCTGCAGGGCGCAGTGGGCGAAGTGGGCCTGGTCAAACTCCCCCTCCAGCACCGGCACACGGGCATAGCCGTCCACGAATTCGTACTTGACGCCGCTGTAGCGGGCCACCTTGATCTGAGACATGTTTGCTTCCTCCTTGAATGGTTTGAATCAGAGCATCTTGCTCAGGAAATCCTGAAGACGCTTGTTCTTGGGATGGGCGAAGAACTCCTCGGGCTCGCTGTCCTCCACAATGCGGCCGCCGTCGATGAAAATCACCCGGTCGGCCGCCTCGCGGGCAAAGCCCATCTCGTGGGTCACTACCAACATGGTCATACCATCGGCGGCCAGCTTCTTCATCACGTCCAGCACCTCGCCCACCATCTCGGGATCCAGGGCGGAGGTTGGCTCGTCAAAAAGCATGACCTCGGGCCTCATGGCGAGGGCCCGGGCGATGGCGATGCGCTGCTGCTGTCCGCCGGAGAGCTGGTTGGGGTAGGCGTCCCGCTTATCCTCCAGACCCACGGTCTTCAGCAGCTCCATGGCCTGGCTCTCGCACTCCTTCTTATCCCGCTTTTTAACCAGGGCGGGGGCCAGCATGATGTTGTCCAGCACCGTCAGGTGGGGAAAGAGGTTAAACTGCTGGAACACCATACCCATGCCCAGGAGCACCTTGTTGGCGCTCCTGGCGTCGGCGCTGACCAGATCCACATCGTGGTAGAGGATCTGTCCCCCTGTGGGCTTTTCCAGCAGGTTCAGGCAGCGCAGAAAGGTGGACTTGCCGCAGCCGGAGGGGCCCACAATGGCCACCACCTCGCCGGGCTGGATCTCGATGTCGATGCCCTTGAGCACCTCGTGCTTGCCAAAGCTCTTCTGAAGCCCTTTGACGCTGATCATACTCATACCGTATCTGCCCCCCGTAAGTGATACTGCTCGAAACCGAAGTAGTGGATGCTGTTGCGATAGGATATCCCGGCCACCAGCCGCTCCAATGCGGCGGGGTCATCGGGGAATTCGCCGTCCTCCACCCACCGGCCGATAAGGTTGCAGAGGATGCGTCGAAAGTACTCGTGCCGGGTGTAGGACAGGAAGCTGCGGGAATCGGTGAGCATCCCGATAAAGTTGCCCAGCAAGCCGCCTGCGGCCAAGGTGGTAAGCTGGGCCTCCATCCCCGGCTTGTGGTCGTTGAACCACCAGGCGGAGCCGTGCTGTAGCCTCCCCGCAGTACCGGGCCCCTGGAAGCAGCCCATCAGGGCCACCAGCGCGGCGTTGTCGCTGGGCTCCAGGGAATAGAGGATGGTGCGGGGCAGCTCCCCCGTCTCATCCAGCCCGTCCAGGAAAGCAGCCAGTGCCGGCAGGTTCACCCCAGGGCCGATGCTGTCGTAGCCGGTGTCCGGCCCCAGCAGGCGGTGCATACGGTGGTTGTTGTCCCGCTGGGCGGCGAAGTGAAGCTGCATGGCCCAGTCCCGCTTGGCGTAGCCCCGTGCCAGGTGGGTCAGCAGCGCCCACTTATACTGCCGCACCTCCTCTTCCGTCACGGTTTCTCCCGCCAGGCGGCGCCTGACCACGCTATCCAGTTCCTCCGGGCGGGCCGGGGCGTACCGCAGGTTGTCCAAGCCGTGGTCGGACACCTTGCAGCCGTGCTGTGCGAAGAAGTCCATCCGGTTATCCAGGGCGGCCAGCAGGCTCCCCCATCCGTTGATGTCCACCCCTGCGGCGGCGGAGAGCCGGGCCAGATAGTCTGGGAAGTCCTCCTTTTCCACGTTAACCGCCTTGTCCGGCCGGAATGCGGGGAGCACTTTGGTTTCCAGGGTATGGTCGGCAGCCAGCCTCTGGTGCCATTCCAGGGTGTCCGCCGGATCATCAGTGGTGCACAAAAGGGTCACATTGGATTTACGCAGGATCTCACGCACACTCAGGCCCCCGCCGATGACGGCGCTGCAGTGCTCCCACACCTGGCGGGCGTTGGCCGCCGTCAGGTGTCCCGTGTAACCGAAGTAGCGCCGCAACTCCAGATGGCTCCAGTGGTACAGGGGATTGCCCACCGCCTGCTCCACGGCGCCGGCCCAAGCCTCAAACTTCTCATAATCCCCGGCATCGCCGGTGATATACCGTTCGTCCACACCATTGGCCCGCATCAGCCGCCATTTGTAATGGTCCCCCTCCAGCCAGAGCTGGGTCAGGTTGTGGAAGATCCGGTCCTCCGCGATCTCCCGCGGGCTCACGTGGCAGTGGTAGTCCAATATGGGCAGACGTTCCGCCACCTGATGGTATAGATACCTCGCCGTATCACTGGTCAACAGAAAATCCTCATCCAGGAATGGTCTCATGGCTTTCCATCCTTCCTAGTCCGCCGTTTCCCGATGCGCGGGCCCGCCGGCCGCCCTGCTTTCCGCAGGAGTTCAATCTGTTTTATAATATATTTGTGATATATCTCTAGCCCAAAATGTAGCACAGTTCCCTCCATCCGTCAAGACATAAACCGATAATTTTGCCAAGATAGCCATTTCCCATCCTTAAATTTTGTAAATAAAGCACAAAAATTATCCATTTTTCCCCACTTTAAAGCCTTGACCCCTGGAAAAGATGCTGGTATAATGACACCAACGATGTTGTAAGTACAGCCATTTTTCTATGTGTCTGTCATATATCACATAGAGTATCAGGAGGATATGCCAATGGCGGCAGTGGTGGATAAACGGCGGGATAGTCTGTCGCAGGTCGCGTATGACCAGATCAAGACGATGATTCTGCAAAAAGATTTGACCCCGGGACAATTCATCAATGAGGCGCAGCTCCAGGCGCTGCTGGGGCTTGGACGTACTCCCGTCCGGGAGGCGGTTCTTGCCCTGGCTCAGGACAAGCTGGTTCATATACATCCCCGAAAAGGGATTGAAATCAGCCGCCCCACGCTCAAGGACATCCATGATATCTTTGAAATTCGCTCCCTGCTGGAACCTCTGATTCTCCATCAGTGCTTTCACCAGGTGGATCTCCAGTGGGCGGTGGACATGCGCACGCTGCTGCTCCAGCATCAGGACGACGAGGCCGGAAACGCGGGCCAGACGGCTGCGCCGCTTATTGAACTGGACAACGAATTTCACTTGAAGCTGGTTGACACACTTCACAACCAATATGCCTCCCAGCTCATGCGCAGCCTCACGGAATATCTCAACCTCATCCGCATCACAGCCTGGCGTCCAAGCCGTTATCAGGTCAGTAATCGGGAGCATATTGATATCCTGAATGCCATTTTAGAGCGCCGCCCGGAAGATGCCTGCCGGTTGCTGTCCGAGCACATTCAGCTCTCCTATCAGGAGGCCATCAATACCATGATTCACTGTTCCTTTTAGTGTGCAAAAATCCCCGCCGCAGAGAATCTGCGGCGGGGATTTTTATCTGCTCCCACATCGGTTAAAGAGTAACGCCGTCCTTCCAGATGGCGATCTCCCGATAACCTGCGGCCTCAGCACGGGTGGGGGCGCCGGAGGCCGTGTCCAGCACCAGTTGGAGCAGGGCCTGGATGTGGGGCTCCCAAGCGTCCCCCTGGGCCAGGCCGCCTGCGTCGTAGTCGATCCAGCCGGCCTTGCGGCTGGCCAGGGCGGTGTTGGTGGCCAGCTTCAGGGTTGGCACCGGCGCGCCGAAGGGAGTGCCCCGCCCGGTGGTAAAGAGGATCAGGTGGGCCCCCGCCGCTGCCAGCCCGGTGGCGGACACCAAGTCATTGCCCGGTGTCTGGAGCACCGTCAGCCCCCGGCGGCGCACAGTTTCCCCGTAGTGGAGCACATCCACTATGGGTGTATTTCCCCCTTTCTGGACACAGCCCAGGGACTTCTCCTCCAGGGTGGTGATCCCACCCGCCTTGTTGCCCGGCGAGGGGTTCTCATAGACCACCTGCCCGTGGCGGGTGAAGTAGTCCTTGAACTCCTCCACCAGCGCGGGCAGGGCCCGGGCCACCCCCTCGTCGGCGCAGCGCCGGAACAGCACCCCCTCCGCCCCGAACATCTCCGGCACCTCCGCCAGCAGGGCGGAGCCGCCCATGGCGATCACCCGGTCGGTCACCCGGCCCGCCAGGGGATTGGCCGTGATGCCGGAAAGGCCATCGGAGCCGCCGCATTTCAGTCCCACCACCAGCTCATCGGCCCCCACCGGCTCCCGCCGGTCCGCTGCCGCCCGGTCGGCCAGCTCCCGCAGCAGACGCTCCCCCTCGGCCAGCTCATCCTCCACGGCCTGGCACTCCAGGAAAGCCACCCGCTGGCTGTCCCAGCGGCCCAGCCGCTCTTGCAGCACGGCAATGCTGCTGTTCTCACACCCCAGCCCCAGCACCAGTACAGCCCCGGCATTGGGGTGGCGGATCAGGCCGCAGAGGATGGCCCTGGTGTGCTCCTGATCCTCCCCCATCTGAGAGCAGCCGTAGGGGTGGAACCAGACGTGTACTCCGTCCACCCGCCCCCTAGCATAGTCCTCCACCCGCCGGGCCATGGACCGGGCCACGCCGTTAACGCAGCCCACGGTGGGCACGATCCAAAGCTCGTTGCGGATTCCCACCCGGCCGTCCGCCCGGCGGTAGCCCTGAAAGGAGCGGGGCCGCAGGGGGGCCGGGGCCCCACCCCTCACCTGAGCCTGGGGGGCGCCCGCCCCATCCAGCCGGGTAGCCAGGTTGTGGGTGTGCACCCACTGGCCCGGCTGGATCTCCGTCCTGGCCCGTCCGATGGGATAGCCGTACTTGATCACATCCGCCCCAGCGGGGATGGCGGTCAGTGCGAGCTTGTGCCCCTGGGGAATGTCCTCCCGGGTGGTAACGGAAGCCCCCTCCACCGCCACGCGGATCCCCGCCGCCACCGGCTCCAGGGCCACGGCCACGTTGTCTGTTGGCGCAATACGCAGGCAGCGGCTCATTTCAGCGCCTCCTTCCCGCAGGCCTCCAGCGCCGCGGCCATGCCATCGGCCCGGATGCGGGCCATGGCCCGCCCCGCGGCGGGGACGAAGCCGGGCAGCTCTGTCAGATCCCGGCCCCAGAAGTCCACCCTGGCGGCAAAGGCGGCGACCAGCGCCTCCGGTCCGTCCGCCTGGCGCCGGGCGAAGAAATCCAGCACAGCCGGCTCGTCCCGCACTGGGCACCCCTCCCCCTCTCCCCGGCTGTAGAGGGCGCAGAGGGCCGCAAAAGAAAATACCAGCCGGAGGGGCAGCGCCCCCTGCCGGCGGTGGAAGGCCTCCACGCTGGGCAGCACCCGCGCCCGCCACTTGGAGACGGAATTGAGGGCAATGTCCACCAGGCGGTGGTCCACGTAGGGGTTGTCAAACCGCTCCTCCACCGCCAGGGCGAAGTCCTCGCACTCCGCCCGGGGGAGGGAGAGTGTGGGGATAATCTCCTGAAACAGCGCCCCATCCAGGAAGTTCCTCAGCCCCCGGTCCGCCATGCAGGTGCGCACCAGCGTGTGCCCGGAGAGGAGGGCCGCCGGGGTCAGGACAGTGTGGCCCCCGTTGAGAATGCGCACCTTCCGCTCCCGGTAGGGGCGGTGATCGGCCACAAAGCGCACGGGCAGACCGGCCTGCTCCGCCGGGAACTCCCCCTGCACCCACTCCGGAGCCTCAATAATCCACTGGGCGAAGGGCTCCGCCACATCCAGCAGCTTGTCCTCCAGGCCTGTGGCCTCCGCCACCGCCCCGGCCTGCTCCGGGGAATAGCCGGTAACAATGCGGTCCACCAAAGTGCTGCAAAAGGCGTTCTCCTCCTCCAGCCAGCGGAAAAAGCCCGCCTCCAGCCCCCAGTCCCGGGCGTGGCGCAGTACGCAGTCCCGCAGCGTCCCGCCGTTGTCCGCAATGAGCTCACAGGGAAAAATGATGTACCCCGGCAGTCCGGTCTGGTAGCGTTCCCACAGCAGCCGTGCGAGCTTGGCCGGGAACCCTGCGGGGGGGCGGTCGTCCATCCGGCTGGACGGCTCGTAGACGATTCCTGCCTCGGTGGTATTGGAGAGGATAAAGCGCATATTCGGATTATGGGCCGTGCGGAGAAAGGCGTCATACTCCTCAAACACGTCCACCGCCCGGCTGATACAACTCACTATCCGGCACTGATCCACCGTCTCCCCGTTGCGCCGCCCCCGCAGGCAGAGCTGGTAGAGCCCCTCCTGATCGTTGATGCGGCCGGTCTTTCCGGCAGAGGCGGGGGGAACCACCACTACCTTACCCTGAAAGTCTGTACGCTCGTTCATCACGTCAATGAAATGTTCTGCGAATCCCCGCAGAAAGTTTCCTTCACCGAATTGGAGTACCCGCTCAGGGGCCTGCCGCAGCAGGTATCCGTCATATCTCCCCTGTTCCAGCGCCGTATAAGTGAGACGTTCCACAAAAACCCTCCCTATTATCCAGATGTCCCCTATGATAATATAGGCACTTCTGTTTGTAAAGAGCCCCACCACTCATGCGGGTCTGAAAAGCGTCTACACGCTCCAAACGTCCATAAGCCGCTCATCAAAAAAAGCAGTTGACTGGGCGGACACCAGGAACGCAATCCGGGACGCAGGGGCACTTGTCAGCGTGGCTCCCCCCAGGCGCCTGCACCAACGCGGCCACCACCTCCCAGCGCCATGCGGCCGGGGAATGAGGGGCGTCCGCTCTCGGTTAGCTCCGGAATCCTGTAGGGTTCACGGTTTGGGGTAGTGCCAGAATGCAAAGAAAGCCAGTGAATAAATTTAAAATCTGACAGAAGCAGCCGGAACACACACATCCCGGCTGCTTCTCTCTGGTTTCAAATATAGAGTATTTATAACTTTGACTTCCGTACAAGTAAGAGCCATCTGTCAAATGGAGCATCTGTGGAGGCTGTCCTATACAAGCAGATGATAAAGAAACAAATTTACCATTTGCCTTCCTCGGTCAGATCTGCTTTCCCCAGGGAGCGCCGATATCCTGGACACAGAGCTTTCCGCCGCTGACCTCGATTGCGGCGCCGGTGATGAATGCCGCAGCATCGGACGCCAGAAAGGTGTAAACACGAGATACATCAGAGGGGACTCCGAAGCGCTGTAGCGCAATCTGGGCACACAGCTTTTCCCGGTTGGCAGCGATACGCTCGGCCGCAATTGGCGTCTGAATCAGGCCGGGCACCACACAGTTGACCCGGATACCCAAGGGGGCCAGCTCACCGGCAGTCGTCTTGGTCATGTTCACAATGCCCGCCTTGGTAGCTGCGTAGGCAATCTTCTGTGTGGCAGGAATAAGCGCCATGTAGGATGAGGTATTGAGAATGACGCCGCCGCCAGTCCGTCTCATGTAGTCGACTGCCACATGGGTACCCCAAAATACGGAAGTCATGTTGGTGCTGATAACAAAGTTCCAGTCCTCCACCGTGAGCTCCAGGAAGGGCTTGGTGATATTCCCTCCGGCGTTGTTGATCCACACGTCGATACGGCCAAACTGCTGAAAGACCTTCTCGCCCAGGGCGCTGATATCTTCCGGCTTGGATACGTCCACGACTTGGGTGTGGACCTGAAAGCCCTCGACCTCGAACCGCCCGGCGGCTTCCGCCAGCTTTTTCTCACTGCGTGAGGCGATGGTCACCTCGCAGCCCTCCCGGGCAAACTCCATGGCGGTTTCCTCCCCGATACCGCTGGAGCCGCCGGTAACAACGACGACTTTTCCGTTCAGATTGAGCTCCATAACAATATAGACTCCTTTCTGCAAATGTTCAAATCCATTTTTTCTAAATCCACTAAACAGCAGGCAGAATACCCAGTTGGAGCAGTACAGCACAGGCACAGGTTGTGACGATGGGAATGACCAGACAGACCATGGCATAAGAGGGGTAAGACTGGCGGTGATTCAGGCGGCACACCTGAAGGTTATTGACAAAGCCGCTGACGTGGGGCATGGAGTCCAGTCCGCCGGAGGACATGGCGCCAATGCGGTGAATGACATTGGGAGACAAGCCGAGCCCCAGGAAGTAATCCTGCATGTTTTCCAGAGCGATGGAAAGGCCGCCGGAGGAGGAACCGGTGAGGCCGGCCGCCACGTTCACGGCAATAATCAGCTTGAAAATGGCCGGGCCCGGGATACTGGTCAGAGAGCCCAGGATCAGTTGATAGCCGGAGACCGCAGCCACCACGCCTCCAAAGCCCACTACAGCACATGTGGTACCGATGGTGGAAATGGAATTCACCGCGCCGGCTGCCAGAGTGGCCTTGAGGTTATCCAGGCGGCGCAGGATCAGGCCGAACAGGATCAGACATACCAGAATGCCGCAGGAGAGCGCGATAACCGCATGCAGCTTGCAGACATTGAGCACCAGAAGCAGGACAACCGGAGGAATCAGGGCCAGCAGCAGAGGTATGCCGACCTGGCTTTCTCCTGCGGCGGCTTTCTTTTCATCCTCATCCCGGTAGGCGGCCTTGACTGCTTCGCCGGAGGGGCGGAAGCCCTCACCCCGGGCGCGGGCACGCTTGAGTATAAAGGCTGCCCAGAGAACACACAGTAAAATCTGGATAGCAGCGCCGGTCAGGCCGATGGCGGCCCCCGCCATTGGCGTAGTGCCCAGATACTGCGTGGGAATAATGTTCTGAAGCGCTGCCGTACCGGGGAGCATGGTCATGGTAAAGGTAGCTGAACCGATGCCGTGGAAGGTAAGGTAGTGCCGCCAGGGGATGTCCAGCTCCTCAAAGAGCTTGCGGCCGATGGAGATCAGGGTGAAGATGACGACAAACAGGCTGACGCCGCCATAGGTCAGAACCGCTACAATGGCGGTGATCATCAGACCGCCGACCAACTGCTTGGTTCGCTGGCTGTGAACGTGGTTGACCACGCGCAGCATGGAGTAGGCGATGGTGTCGGCCGCTCCGGAATCGCCCATGAGCTTTCCAAAGACGGCACTAAGCAGAAAGATCATAAAATTATTTTTTGCAAAGTCAGCGAACTTGGTCATATAGGAGTCTGTAATCAGCGGCAGAATGTCGGTGCCGGCAAAAACGGCCACAACCAGTGCGGCGATAACAGAAACGATAATGACATTATAGCCTTTGAATGCCAGGAAAACCAAGATGACCATGCCCAACAGGATACCGATCAGGCTGATAACGCTGGGGGACATACAATCACTCCTTCCGTGGTAATGCGCTCCTTCATTCTCTTTGCTTTTGCTTCTCCGCAGGCCTCACATGACGGTGGTCTGCCCATAAAGATCGCCCAGGGTATAGCCCTCCGAACGTACCGCGCCGACGATCCGCTTGACTGGCAGACTGCCCAGAGCCTGTGCCACATGGTACTGGGTGGGCATATCCTCCCAGGTGGGTATATGCCAGCGCACCTGACCGCCCATATAGGTCAGCTGATCCGCCGGATACTTCTTTACGTCGTCAGGCAGCTTGGCTGCTTTCGGATTCAGGCAGACATATTCCGCATCCGCCTGAGTGAAGCCGCCGCCGGTACGCGGGATGTACTTATAGTGCATGATGCCCTGACTATCCGGGTTATTCAGCACCCGTTTCAGCTCCTCCAGATTCTCCGGCTGGCGGTTGGCATCAAACTCCAGCTCCAGAAAGCGGAATCCCCAGGAGGTCAGCTCCGTCTTTGATACCCCCCCGTACGTATGGATGTCGTCGATGGAGGCAAATATCTTGCTGTAACCGAGCTGCTCCCGGCCGGTAATAATGGGGTCGGCATGGTTTTCCCACATAACCAGAAGCAGGTTGCCTTCCACCACCCCCTTTTCTCCATGGAAACGGGTGGGCACAGAGACGCCGGTAAGGTTGTATCCGTGTCCAGCCAGCCAAGCCACGTCCCGCAGCATGTTCATATTGATGATGACGTAGGGGGCAGCCAGCTCGAACCGCTGGGGCAGGACAGCGGACAGGGCCTCCGGATCACTTTCGTAGACAATAGTATGCTTGGTCAGTCGCGTAGCCTGGTCATAGATAAAGCGCTTCCCTTCTTTGTTCTGTCGGGGAGTTACGCAGGGCCCGAAATGAACCGGCATTTGGTACATCAGGCTGTCGTTGCGGACGTAGGACATAGGTTTTCCTCCTTTTTGTCTCTTTCTTATTGCAACTCCGGCAGGACAAACAGAGCCAGGTTGCCGAATTCCGCTCTACGGCGGCCCTCCTCTATATCAGTAATTATCTTCACTACCAGGTCGTTGAACGGGGTGGGAACACCGTACTTGCGGCCCATGGCGCTGACATAGCCGTTAATCATCTGGATCTCCGTCTTTTTGCCCCGCTCCAGATCCTGCAGCATGCTGGCCTTGGCGGTGCGCAGGGGATAGTAGTTGCGGTAGATGTAGCCCTTGGAGCGCTCCAGCTCCTCCGCCGTCTGAAAGTCGGCGATCTCTGCGGTATTCAGTCCGTTGGTATCCGTTAGCTGGAAGCCCGCGGCCCGCGCTGCATGGACCACCTCAGCCGCAAGATAGGAGGTGCAGGCCAGCGCCTTTTCACTGGAGATTACCGACTCAAAGGTACAGCCCAAGGCCGAGGACAGGCCACTCATGCAGCAGTTGAGCATCAGCTTGAGCCACCGGGCCCCCATCAGGTTGTCGGTAATCTCCACCTTGCCGTTGTCCATATGGCCCAAAACCTTGGCCACCGCTCGGATGCGGTCGGTAATACGTCCGTCGATCTCCCCGATCTCAAACAGAACCGTGCGGGCGGAGAGGGCGTTGGTCAGCTCGGAGATACCGGGCTCCACAAACGTGGCCCCCCAACGGCAGGCTCCGCCTACTGTGCGGTTCCGGCCGACGAACTCGGCCACAGCTAATTCCGGCACTCCGTTCTGCAAGGTACATACCGTACTGTTCTCTCCCAAATGGGGCAACAGCGCCCGAAGGCTCGCCTCATTGTTGGTCTGCTTGACCATCAGAAACACCAGGTCATAGACCCCTTCCATCTGCTCCGGCAGCAGTGCACGGACCGGGACAGTCAGCTCTGCACAGCCAACAACGCCGGCCCCTTTTTCGTTGAGTGCATCCACCTGGGCCGGATAGGAGTCGATTAGATCCACCGGGAACCCGTTTCTGGTAAGAAAGGCACCCAAGACGGTTCCCATTGCTCCAGCGCCCATAATTGCCGCTTTCATCAATTGCAGTCCTCCTTCTCCTTGCTAAAATCGTGTGACAGGACATGGGTCGTGTCTGACCACCTTAGGAAGCAAACCGGATGCCAGCCCGTATCCCCCTGTTTTCCCCCCTGTTTCGGCCACTTCTCGAGGCAAATTCACGACTTCCCGCCGGAATTGCACATTCAGGGCATGACAATGCAATTTTTGTGCAAATGCTCACTCAGGAATCCTTGTATTTCAATGTGCAGTTCCAATTGCGCCTGTGCAACTCACTACAATTGTGGTTGATTTTTTGCCCTCCATTTGATAGTTTTAAAGGGGAAACGCATAGGAGCAGAACGCATAAGGAGGGCTGGAAGCTATGGCAAGCAATCTGCCCGGGCTGGAAAACATCCTGGATAATCTGGATGTTGGAATTATCATCTTTGATAACAAAGGGACATACCTGTTTGTCAATAAGACGCTCCTGCAATACACAGGGCGAACCCGTCAGGACTACTTAAATCACACGGTATATGACTTCATCGCAAGCGGACTCTACAAGGAGAGCGTCGTAGACAAGGTCTACCACGAGAAGCGGGCTGTCACGCAGATTCATGTTACAGTTTCTGCCGACGGGAAACAGGTGGGCCGTCTGGTAACCGTGTCCCCTATTTTCAACGCGCAGGGTGAAATTGTATACGCCATCTCCTGCCAGATCCAGGTTGATGCCATGAACCAGAAATACAGCCACGCCAAGGCCATCAACGCCATTGCTACAGGAATACGCGGCAATTGGGACGACCGCAGAGAGGTGATTGCCAAAAGTCCCGCCATGGTGGGCGTTCTGAGGCAGGCCGCACGTGCGGCGCAGAGCGACGCTTCCGTGCTCCTTCTGGGAGAATCCGGAACCGGGAAGGAGATCGTGGCCCAGTATATCCACCAGCACAGCCCCTACAGAAAAAAGCAGATGGTGGCTATCAACTGCACCTCTCTCCCCGAATCCCTATTGGAGGCGGAGCTCTTCGGCTATGAGAAGGGTGCGTTCACCGGGGCTGCCTCCGGCGGAAAGATCGGCCTGATTGAAGCCGCCGCCAACAACACCCTCCTTCTTGATGAGGTAAACTCCATGCCGCTGTCTCTCCAGGCCAAGCTGCTGCGGGTTCTGGAAACCAAAGCGGTTATTCCGGTAGGCTCAGTCAAACCGCGGGCCGTGAATTTCCGGCTGATCTGCGCCTCTAATGTGGCTCTCGCTCAGTGTGTCAAGGAGGGAACGTTCCGCATGAATCTGTATTACCGTCTTAACGTCATTCCCATCACCATTCCGCCTCTCCGAGAGCGCCGGGAGGACATTACTCCCCTGGCCGACTACTTTTTAGACCACTTCTGTCAGAAATACGGTCTTCAAAAGGAATTTTCAAGCCGCGTCTATCAAATCCTGAATCACTACAAATGGCCGGGAAACATCCGCGAACTGCGCAACCTTGTAGAGCACATGGTGGTTATGAGCGAGTCATCCGTGGTCAAAATCAACCAGATTCCCACAGGCATGCTTCAGCTGGAGCCTCCCTCCCCGGAATCCGGCCCGGAATGCCTCAATGAGGAGTATCTCCGCATTCAAATGGCACTCCGTCTGCACGGCGGACACCGCGAAAAAACCGCCCAATACCTTGGTATCTCCCGCCGGACATTGCAGTACAAGCTCAAAAAATATGGCCTGCTGTAAAATTGCACCCGCTCAGAATTTCTGAGCGGGTGCAATTTGGCATATATTTTGCATACAGACAACAACAGATACCACATCTGTTTTGCAGACAAACCAAGCTTGAAAGGATTTGAGAAACACCATGGTAGAACTTCTAATCCGCCCCACGCTTCACCGCTTTGAGACCTGTCTGGACTTTGTAAAGGAATTTCATCCGGGAGAACGGGATCTGGTTCTGACTAATAAATACATCTACGAGCCCTACCTCGGCCAGATGGGACTTCCGGTTCACACCATCTATCAGGAGGAATACGGCGCCGGAGAACCCACCGATGTGATGGTAGACGCCATTCTGGCCGACGCGGCCAGAATGGGCTGTACCCGTGTCATTGCCATTGGCGGCGGCACAGTGCTCGACATCGCCAAGATCCTGGCAGTCTCCAGCGGCGAGGGGGTAGACACCCTGTTTGACAGGGCCCCCGCCCTGGATAAGCGGCGGGAGCTGGTGCTCATCCCCACCACCTGCGGCACGGGCAGCGAGGTAACCAACCTCTCCATCATCGCCCGCACCCGTCTGGGCACCAAGCTGGGTCTGGTGAGCCCGGCCATGTATGCCGACCACGCGGTGCTCATTCCCCAACTGCTGGAGGGGCTGCCCTTCGGCGTGTTTGCCGCCAGCTCCATTGACGCCCTGGTGCATGCGGTGGAATCCTCCCTGTCCCCCAGGGCTACCCCCTACACCAAGCTGTTCGGATACAAAGCCATCGAAATGATTCTCCATGGCTACCAGCGCCTCGTGTCCGAGGGCCGTGAGGCCCTGCATATCCTGCTGGATGATTTCCTGGTGGCATCCAACTTCGCCGGCATTGCCTTCGGCACCGCCGGCTGCGCGGCGGTACACGCAATGAGCTATCCGCTGGGTGGAAAATACCATGTGGCCCACGGCGAGAGCAACTACGCCATGTTCACCGGTGTGCTGAAAAACTATCTGGAGCTCCGCCAGGATGGAGAAATTGCCGTGATGAATGAATTTCTCGCCCGCCTTCTGGGCTGCGGCACCCAAGCCGTATATGACCGCCTGGAAGATCTGCTCAACCAGCTTCTTCCAAAGCGGTCCCTCCACGAGTATGGCGTCACCAGGCAGGACCTCCGGGACTTCACCCATAGCGTCATCACTGGCCAAGGCCGCCTGATGGACAACAGCTTCGTCCCCCTGGACGAGACTCGTGTGCTCAAAATCTATACCGAGCTGTTTTGAGCAGCGGACACCGACGGGCAACCGCGCCATATACGCTCCGGGTGTCCCTGCGCTTAGAACTTCAGTCTCCAGCCCAGTCCCATACAAACCGAAAGACCTCCGCCGGTGGCTTCTGTTATGCTCCCAAACCGGAACGCACCGTGCTGGTAAAGGAGTAAAGCGGACGGCCCAGCATCTTTTCCAGATTGCGGCCGAGAGCGTAGAGCTTCTCCTGATCCACGCCGGTATGGATACCCATGCCATTGACCATAGTGATAAAGTCTTCGGTGGATACCAAGCCGGTGCGGCAGGTGTCAAAGTAGTAATCCCCCGCGCCCTTAACCGGCACACCATCCAAAAAGTTTGCCACCTGACCGCCGATGCCGCCCACGGTGCAGTCAAAGGTGCGGATACCAGCCAGCATGGCTGCGTAGTACCCGGCGATGCCCATGCCGCGAATATCATGGATATGGAAGGAGTGCCGTGCGGGGTCTGGGTGCTTTTCCAAAATGACTTGGAAGTAGTCTGCAATGTCCCTGGGTGTAGCGATACCGTCGGAATCGGAGTGCTCTACCTCGTCAAAGCCGATATCAAACATACGATCCACAAATTCGTAGGCCCGTTCGATGGATACCTTCCCCTGGATCGGGCAGCCGAACACAGTGCCGATGTTGCCAGCCACCCTCTTGATGCCCATATCGTGGAGGGCCTTCACGTTCTTCTCTGCCTCGTCAAAGAGCTGCTGGTGGGTACGGCGCATGTTCTTCATGGCGTATGCTTCGCTGGTGGCAATCTGGCCTGTGAGCACCCGGTCGATCTTGGCCCCCCGATCCAGCAGGCCGCCCACCCGCTCGATGGCCTTGGGGGTGAGGGCCAGAACGGTATACTCCACGTCCACGTCCTTGGGAAGCTTGAGCAGCAGCTCGTCTACGTCCTTAAACTGCGGCACATAGGCCACATGGCTGATGGAGCCCACCTCCAGGCGCTTAAAGCCGGCCTTGATCAGCCTGTCAGCCAGATAGAGTTTGGCCTCCAGGGGCACATAGTGTTCCTCATTCTGAAGCCCGTCCCGCATGGTGATGTCGATAACGTCAATCTGTTCAGGCAATTTTAGTTCCATGATATAACTCCTTATGAGATGGGATAGAGCACGGTCCCCAGGGCAATGGAGAGAAACATGCCGGCCAGGGTAAAGACAACCGTGGGGAAGAAAATGTACTTATAGCTCTCCTTGTGACTTTGGCCGCAGATAGTCAGCAGGGTGATTACCGCGCCGTTATGGGGCAGACTGTCCAGGCCAACGGAGGCGGCGGAGCCCACCCGGTGCAGGATCTCCGGGGCCAGGCCCAGGGAGATGTATTTGTCCGCCATGGCGGAAAGGGCGATACCCAAACCGCCGGAGCCGGAGCCGCAGGCGCCGGCCAGAATGGTGGTCATCAGGCCGAAGGCCAGCAGGGGCGGGATATTTTCCAGACTGGTGGCGAAATCCAGCAGCTTCTGAAATCCCTGAGAGGCCTGCACAACCGAGCCGAAGCCCACCACCACCGCAGTGTTGATGATGGCGATGGCCGAATTTTCGGCAGAGTAAGAGAACATGTCCAGCACACCGTGGACATTCCGAAAGAACAGCACCACGCACAGAAGGATGCCGCCCAGCATGGCCACGACCACATGCTGCTTGAACACGTTGAGCAGGATCAGGATGAGCACAATGGGCAGGATGGCGATGATCGGGCTGGGCAGCCGCACCATGGATGCCGCCTTGACCAGGCTCTGGGTAGTGGCCTCGTCCTCCACAAAGCAGTCCCCCCGGGCCCGGGCCCGACTTGCCTCCCACAGGAAGTAAACACACACCATGAGCATGACAGCAATTCCGGTGATCACGCCCACCAGAGGGGCCGCCATGGTGTTGGTCCCCAGATAGGTGGTGGGGATCACATTGACCAGATTGGGCGTGCCGGGAAAGTTTGCGCAGGCAAAGGTAAAGCAACCGCCGGCAATCGCGCCGGGCAGCAGATAGCGGGGCAGGTTGGCCTTCTTGAACAGGGAGAGGGCAATGGGATACAGGCTGAACACCACCACCAGAGTGGTGACACCGCCATAGACCAGCACTGCGCCGGAGAAAATGACGCCCAGGATGGCAAACTTCTCCCCCAACAGCTCAGCCAAGAATTTGGCAATGGAGGCAGCCGCCCCTGTCTCCTCCATGACCTTTCCGAACAGGACGCTGAAAAAGAAGAGCAGGAAGTTGTCCCTCACAAATTGGGCGGCCCCTGTCATATAGGTATCGGTGACTGCGGTCACCACCGGCTGACCGGATAGGAGGGCCATGACTGCGGCGGCGGCAATGCCCACCACCACGATGTTGATCTTACGGAAGGTGAGAACGATCAGCAGCGCCAGGGACACCAGAATGGCTAACATACGCGTGCCTCCCTCCGGTTACTTCTGATACTGTTTGACCAGCTCCTGGGCGTACTCCAGCCGGACATTTTTTTCAGATACCATCTGCTTTACAATTTTCTCCAGCAGCTCTCCGGTGGCGCCGGCGGTGGCGGCCAGGTTGCGGGCGTGGAGGGACATGTGGCCCCGCTGAATGCCCTCGGTGGCCAAAGCCCGCATGGCGGCCATGTTCTGAGCCAGGCCCACGGCAGCAATGATCTGGGCCAGCTCCCCGGCGGTCTTGACGCCCAGCATCTTCACTGCCACCTTGGCGGCGGGGTGAATTTTGGTGGCGCCGCCCACGAGGCCCACGGCCATCGGCATCTCGATGGAGCCCACCAGATCGCCGTCGGCGTTCTTCTCCCAGGTTGCGAAGGGGGAGTACTGTCCGCTGCGGGCGGCGTAGGCGTGGGCACCGGACTCGATAGCGCGGGTGTCGTTGCCGGTGGCAATGACCACGGGGATGATGCCGTTCATGATGCCCTTGTTGTTGGTGGCCGCCCGGTAGGGATCTGCGGCGGCAAAGGCATAGGCGGCGATCATTTTATCGACAACCTCTTCCCCGCCAATGGCGTCCTTCTTGAAGACGGCGCGGGCGCGGGCGATTCGGTGGTCTGCCAGGTTGGAGAGGATACGCAGCTCGGCGCGGCCGCCGGTGAGCTCCTCCAGGAAGGGTGCCACGGCCTCGGCCATAGTGTTCACCGCGTTGGCGCCCATGGCATCCCCGGTGTCCACCAGCAGGTGAACCACCACCATTGGGCCCACCAGGGAGTCCAGCACCCGGACCTCCACGTCCTTCACGCCGCCGCCCAGCTTCACCAGCATGGGGTCCCTGGCGTTGCAGATCTCGGCGATCTTCTCCTTGTTCTCCAGGATCTTCCCCTTGGCGTAGAAGGGGGCAGGCACGTCCAGCAGTTGGATCTGGGAAATCATGACACTGCCGGTATAGTCGGTAGTGAAGCCGCCGCCAGGCCGGGCCATCTTGGCTGCATTGGAGCAGGCCGCCACCACGGATGGCTCCTCCGTAACCATGGGGATGACGTAATCCTTGCCGTTGATTACGAAATTGATTCCCACGCCCATGGGGAGCGTAAAGCGGCCAATTACATTCTCAATCATGTGGTCGGCCTTGTCCATGTCCAGGGAATCAGCCTCCTTCAGGATGGCCTGCTCCTCCGGCGTCAGTGCACAGAACTCGGCCACCTCCTTCATGCGCTCCTCAACAGAGAGTTTGAAAAATCCGGAATAGCTGCTGCTCTTCATGGATGTTTTTGCCCCTTTCTTTTAAATAAAATGTGTGAAGGCTTGTGTTTGTTTGGACACCCACAAAAAAGCAACTTGCGTGCCAACTCCTGACCAACCGCCACTTTCCCTTGGGCCCCTAAGAAAACAGGCGGGGTAGTCCTGCGTATGATACGCAGGACTACCCCGCCTGTGTCAAATCTGTCCTTTTATTGGTGTCAAATTTGTCTCTTGTGCCATTTTTGTCACAGCTGAGTTTCCGACCATTTGCGGTAAAATGTGCGCCGGCTGATGCCCAGCCGGTGGGCAGTCTCATCCCTGTCTCCGCCGCACTGCTCCAGCACCGCCCGCAGCAACTGTCCCTCAAAACGGATGGTCTCTTCCCGCAGGGTTCCATATTGCCGCGTCTCTGCGGGCTGGGCCGCCTCAACCGGTCTGGCGATCGTGCCCAGAGAAAGGTCGGCCGGGTCGATCTCCTCCTGACCACACAGAATGACGGCCGACTCGATGCAGTTTTGGAGCTGCCGTACATTACCCGGCCAATCATAGGACAGCAGCGCCTGTGCGGCCCCTCGGCTGATAACGGCCGACTTCTGATATCGTTCGTTGTAGCGGTCCAGAAAGTGATAGGCCAGAGGGAGAATATCGCCCTGCCGTTCCCGCAACGGCGGTATGGAGAGGGGCACCACATTGAGGCGATAGTACAGGTCGGCCCGAAACCGTCTTTGTTCTATCAGTTCCTCCAGGGGCTGATTGGTGGCCGCCACAATTCGCACATCCACCGCCACGTTTTCTTCCCTCCCGACTTTCTCAATCTCCCCCCCTTGAAGCACCCGCAGCAGCTTGCTCTGCATTATCAGGGGCATATCCCCCACCTCGTCCAGAAAGAGGGTACCTCCCTGGGCCAGCTCAAACTTGCCCAGCTTCCCCCCTTTCCTTGCCCCTGTAAAGGAGCCCTCCTCATAGCCGAACAGCTCGCTCTCAATGAGCGCCTCCGGGATGGCAGCGCAGTTGACCGTTATAAAAGGCCTATTTCTTCGGGGACTGGCTTGGTGAATCAGCTTTGCAAAGCCCTCCTTGCCCACACCATTTTCCCCCCGAATAAGCACCGTCGCGTCGGTTTTGGCGGCGGTGACAGCACGGGACAAAAGAGTGCGAAATTGAGGATCCTGTCCAATCATCTGAAACCTGGAGAGCTCTACATCCAACTGGCTCGTCAATTCCTCGGCCACCTGGGTGATCCGTTCCACTTCCATGCCAAGACGGTTGAGTTCCGTCACATCCCGGAAGATGGAGAAGGCCCCGGCCACCACACCGTTCCGCCACACGGGAAACATGCGCATAGATACATATTTCCCCACCGATTTGATGCAGTGCCACTTTCGGGCGTCGGGCTTTCCGCTCTCCAGCACCCGAAGCAGCAGAGCATCCGGCTCAATGACATGCATATCCCGCCCGATGGTCTTGCGCATGGGTACTCCAATGATGCGGCTGTACGCCTCATTTTCATAGCAAATTCGACCTTCCCGGTCCAGCACTACCACGCCGTCCTCGATGGCGTTGAGCAGTTCATTCAGGTCCAGCTCCACCGCACGGCGGACCAGAAAGGCCAGTTGGCTGCCTGCCAGCTCCCCCACCTTATCCCCCAGTTCATTCACAACCTCATAGACCACGCCTTCATCCACCGCCTCTGGACGCAGATGATGAATCTCCGTCTCCTGGGGTAATGATGGTTCTAAGCGTTCGGGCCCGACATTGGTTTTCATGATCTCCCGCAAGGTCATCGCGTCCCACCCCCTGTTGCCGCGTAGATTCGTGCCTGAAACGGTTTTGTATATTATATACTTCTTTTTCAAAGAAACGCAACTGTTGGAACACCGCATGCTTTGCACCAAAATAATGCCGGTGGGAACTGGATGCAGTGAAACGCTGAACGGGGCACTTGAAGTGCGGCAAGGGCCCCAAATCCCATACGTCGGCCTCAGTCTGAGGGCAAGGTCATACCCATGACAGGGAGTTTTGAACGGCAGTTGGCCTCGTGTGGGCCAGCTTGGCCTGCGAACAGACTCAGGTGGTCTCCTGAAGCAGCTCCGGTCAGCAGAGCCCACCTTAGACGCTTACGCCCACGCAACCACCACTTGCCAGCGCCAGGCAGCCATGGCGGCATTCTGCTCTCTGTCAGTCTCCAGTCATGACTGCTCCAAAATCCCGTACGGATTACGGCTTGGGTAAAGCCCAAAAAGCAAAATTCAGACTAAGAAGGGGACAAACGCAAAACAAAACCTGTCAGAGCCCATGGATTCCGACAGGTTTATGACTGCAAAGAATGAATGTATGGTTATTCCCGAAGTTTATTATTTTAAAGGCAGATGTACGACCTCGCCGGTGGCGGCGGACAGGTCAGCGGCAAAGACAATTTCCTGAGTTTTGACCGCATCGGACATAGGGCAGTCTGTCTCCCTGTCGTGGATGATGCAGTCCAGGAAATGGGCTGCCTCTTCAGGGAAGGGGTGGTGCTTCACATCACCGCTGTTAGGGGTGAGCACCGGCAATTCCATGTAATCCCGCTGCTCCGTGATCTGGCCGGGCGACCACAACTTTTCATTCCAGAGGGTGCCCTTGGTGCCGCACAGGTGAAGATTGAACACATAGGGACTGATGAAGTCATAGCTGCTGCCCACCTTACCAACCGCACCGTTCTTGAATTTCAGGATAATGGAGATGGTACCGTCAAACTCGAGATCCGTGCGCATTTTGCTGGACTGGGCGTAGACGGACACCACCTCGTCCTGCATAAACCACCGCATGGCATCCACGGCGTGGCAACCGCCGGCCAACAGGGAGCTGCCCCCTACGCTCTTTTTGCACGTCCACTGATAGCAGGGAATATCACCCATAACCCGGTGGAAATAGTCGGTCTCCGCGTACTTCAGTTCGCCGATGAAGTCCTTCTGAATCTTCTTGGCGGTGACGAACAAGGGGTTGTAGTGGAGAACATAGCCCACCAGCGTCTTGACTCCGGCCTTGCGCACCGCCTCATCCATTCGTTTCGTGTCCTCCCAGGTGAGGGCCACCGGCTTTTCAATCAGGATGTGTTTCCCCGCCTCGGCAGCCAGAATGGTCTGCTCACAGTGCATATCGTTTGGCGTGCAGATGACCACAATGTCTACATTGGGGTCCTTTAGACCTTCCTGATAGTCGGTGTAGACCTTACAGCGGCCCTCCAGGCCGTACTCTCGCATTTTGGCCTCCCCCTTCTCCCGGCTGCGGGAGACAATAGCCGTCACCTGAGCCCGCTCCGTCATTTCAAAAGCCCGGATGTGCTCGCCGGACACCCACCCGGTTCCCACAATCATGACACCGTATTTTTTCATCCTGTTTTCATCCTTTCCTTCCATTCATTTGACACAGCTCCCGCAGGGTCTCCAGCGCATGGCGGAGGGTGCGCTCCACCAGGTGATGGGCCGGCGGGATCAGCTCCACAATCAGATCCCCGTCAAAGCCGATGTCCCGGATAGCCGCCATCACCGCCGGATAGTTTACATCCCCGTCCAGCAGGTTGGTAAAACCGTTGATGTTGTCCACCGACATGCGGTAGTCCTTGCAATGGAACTCCAAAATCCGTCCGCCCAGGGTACGGATCCACTGCTCTGGGTAGCCGAAGCGCCGGGCGTTGGCTATGTCGAAGCAGATGCCCACATTCTTCCGCCCCATCTCATCCACAAACCGTGCCAGCTCCAGTGGGCTATACAGCATGTTATTCCAGACATTTTCGATCATCAGTCCCACCGACGGGGCATAGTCGGCCAGTTCAGACACTCTCTCCTGGGCGGTGGTGTAGGCCTCCTCGTATGCCATATCCTCAGTGGCCACACCCGGGATCACCAGAGCAGAGGCCGCTCCCAGCACCTGAGCTGCGTCCAGCATCCGCCGGACTGCATCCATGGACGTTTGGACGACCTCCGGCTCCCGGGCTGTCAGGGGATAGATGGAGAAGCTGATGATGCCGCCCACGCTGCATAGAGGAATCCCCACCTCCTCTGCCATGCGGCGCAGTTGGAGAAACTCCGCCTCCCCTGCGTGCTCGTGCAGCAGCCGGTTGAAATAGCCGCTGATATCCAGGGCATCGGTGACACTCCCCACCGCCGGGCCGGGCTTCCGGTCGGCGGTCAGGCAGATCTCCATGCAGTCATAGCCCAGTCCCTTGGCCCGGTGCAGGGCCTCCGACACGTCGCAGGGGGCTGGAAAACAGAATTGATTGATTCCGATGCGCATTTGCCCGCTCCTTTCAGTCCTTTTTCCACAGTTGCTGGGCAGCCACCACTGCTAATATGATGCAGCCCTGAATGATCAGCTTGCCCACCTGGCTGATGCCCAGCATGGTCAGGATAGCCATGAGCAGCATCATGAAAAAGGAGCCCAGCACCACACCCCAAACGCCGCCCCGACCGCCCTCAATGGCGTTGCCGCCAATCAGGGCCGCAGCCAGCGAGTTCATGGAGTAGTCCCCTGCCAGGGTCAGGGAAGCAATGTTGTGGTACCCGGTCAGGATCAGGCCGGCCACAGCGGACATGAGAGCGCAGAAGATATAGGCCCCGGCCACTACCCGGACATTGGCGATGCCGCTGAGTCGGGCAGCCTTGGGGCTGCCGCCCACGGCGTACAGCCTGCGGCCCAGGGCGGTAAAGCGCAGCACCACCCACATAGCGGCCGCCAGAGCCAGCCAGATCAGCGTGGAAAAAGGGATGCCGAACAGGCGGCCGGTCCCGAGGGCACGTATAAAGGGGGCCGCGCTGCCGGTCGGTGAGCCCTGGGTGTAAACGTAGCAGATGCCCTCGCAGATGGTAGTGGTACACAGGGTCATGACAAAGGGGGCAATCTTTAGAAACAGCACGCCGAAGGCGTTGGCAGTACCAATGGCAAGTCCGATAAACAGGCACACCAGCAGCCCCAATGGACCATTGGCATCACTGCCCTGCATTGCCGATATGCAGAAGATGTTTACCATCATGACGGTGGCACCCACGGACAGGTCGATGCCCCCCACCAGAATAACCGCCGCCTGACCCAGGGTGATGATGCCGAGAGCAGACGCTTGGCGTGAGATGATGAGCATCTGCTCCACCGTCAGGGAGCCGGGCACCAGAACAGCCTGGGCGCCGGTCATCACCACGATGATGGCCAGCAACACCAGCGGCTGGAGGGAGGCAGTCCCCCTCGAGCGGTTCAACAGCAGATTATGACGCACGGCGACGCACCTCCAGCCGATCTGAAATGGAGTAAACCACCATGGCCGCGATGAGAAGGGCTCCCTTCATCACGTACTGGTAAAATTGGTTCACGTTGAGGTTGTTCATGACATTGGACAGCATGCCGATGAGGAACGCTCCTGCCACTGTGCCTGATAGCAGTCCAGTACCGCCCGCCAGGGAAGTCCCGCCAATCACGGTGGCGGCGATGGAATCCATACCGTAGTTGGCCCCACAGGTGGGGTCCCCCACCCGCATTCGGGAGGCCAGCAGCAGTCCTGTCACCGCGGCACACAGGGCCGCCAGCACGTATGCCTTCATGCTGGCCCGGGTGGTCTTGATGCCCATAGAGGCGGCAATGGTTCTGCTGCGGCCGATAGCATACAGGCTGGTGCCCGTCCGGGTGCGATAGAGCAGGTAGCGCATCACCAGAAATAGCGCCACCAGAATGAGCAGCGGCATACTGATGATGTCCCACTTCTTGTAGATCACCCGGGCGAAATCGGCGTTGATTTTGCCCCCCGCCACGGGCAGTATCCACAGTGCCACACCCTCCAGAATCGTGCTGGTACACAGTGTGGTAATCATGGGCGGCACCTTGAGATAGTTGACTCCCGCACCGTTGACCAAACCCACGCCGGCGGCAAAGGCAAACACCACTACCACACCCAGGAGCACCTGCGCCGGGTTGTCGCTGCCCATGAGGCGGGCGGCAATGGCGGTACACACACTGATGGTCGAACCCACAGACAGGTCGATACCGCCACTGATGATGACCAGGGTCTGCCCCAGGCTGACGCACGCCAGCGGAACACACTGCACCAGTACATTGGTGACATTATAGGCGGAACGATAGCTCTCCGAGTACACGCACATGGAGGCGAACACCACAAGCAGCAGCCCGCAGATGGTCAGCACACTGCTGAGTTGGGGGGTGGCGGCAAGTTTGCGGTGGATCCTTTCCAGTTGTTTCATAAGCCTACTCCTCCGTCATGCCGCTGGCGGCCTTCATGACCCGCTCCTCAGTGATCTCGCCGCGGGACAGCTCTTTGACGATCTTACCCTCATAGAACACCAGGGTCCGGTCAGACAGGCCAATCAGCTCCACCATATCGCTGGTAAGCATTAAAATGCCGATCCCCGCCTCGGTAAGCTGGTGGATAATCTGATAGATGGACATGCGGGCACCGATGTCGATGCCTTTGGTGGGCTCGTCGATGATGAGCACTCTGGGTTTCGTCATCAGCCACCGGGCCAGCATCACCTTCTGTTGGTTGCCTCCGGATAGGTGGGATACCAACTCCTCCATAGAGGATGCCTTGATCTGGAGACTGTCCATCTGTTCGGCCACCTGGGTTCGCTCCTCGTCCTCCTTTACCAGGCCCATGAGAGTGCATAGCCGCCGCAAGGCGGCCAGGGCGCTGTTCTTCCGGATGGACTGGGTAAGCACCAGCCCCTCCCCCCGCCGATCGTGGGTGACGTAGGCCACGCCATTGCGGATGCGCTCGGCAATTCCGCCGCTTTTCAGAGGGGTATCCTCCACAGAGATACTCCCCTGGGAAAACCGCTGGTCACCAAAAATAGCTCTGATCGCCGTCCGCTGGCCCTGTCCCTCCAAGCCGCCCAACCCCACAATCTCGCCGGCCCGAACGGAAAAACTCACGTGCTCCAGCTTTCCCGGGAGGGTCAGCCCCTCCACCCGCAGCAGTTCCGGGCCGAACTGCACCTGGCTGCGGTCGGGGTAGATGTCCTCAATAACGCGGCCCACCATCATACTGACCATGCGCTCTTTGTCCAGCTCCCCCCGCTCCAAGGTGCCCACCAGCTTGCCGTCCTTAAGTACCGTTACCCGGTCGGCCAGCTCCATGATCTCGTCCAGCCGGTGGGAAATATATAGCACAGACACCCCCTCCTGCCGCAGTTCCCGAACGATTCGAAACAGCCGGGCCACTTCGTCCTCCGCCAGAGCGGCTGTGGGCTCGTCCAGAATCAGGACACGGGGGCTGCCCAGCAGAGCCCGTACGATCTCCACACTTTGCCGCTCAGCCAGGTTTAGTTCCGCTACCGGCCTTTCCGGCTCCAATTGATATCCCAAGCGCTGGCAGCACTCCCGGATCTCCCGGCACATGCCTTTCCGGTCGGTGCGCCCCAGGGAGAGAACCCGTTCCCGCCCCAGAAACACATTTTCACACACCGATAGGTTCTCCAGCAGGTTTGACTCCTGGTGGACGAAACCAATGCCCTTTCTGTATGCGTCAATGGGGCTGGAAATTTTTACCGGATGACCATCCAGCTGGAGCTCCCCTCCGTTGGGCTGGAGGTTCCCCCCCAGTATATTCATCAGGGTGCTCTTTCCCGCCCCGTTCTCACCCACCAGGGCGTGGATCTCTCCCCTATGTACCGACATGGACACGTCATCCAGGGCTGTAACGCCGGGAAAGTTTTTTGTGATATGTAAGAATTCCAGATAGTCCTGTTCCAATACGCTCATCCTCCCGCTACGAGGTGAGGAAAGAGGCGATCAGGTCACCCTTCTCGCCCTTTCCCAGTGATGCCGGAAGCCGGCCTTCCACGGCTATGCATGCACTCCGGTAATGTGTGTGGGCTCCGGCCTCTCTTCAGCCATCAGTGATCCATCAGTGATCTGTAGCTACACCCTCGCCAGTAAGGCCCTGAGAGCCGTCGTTTCCGTTTCCGTACAGAGCCACAATATCCTCCTCGGTCATTTTGGTGCCACACCAGAAGCTGTCAGACAGATCCCAGCGAACATAGTCGTCCACTTGGTCATTGGTAATGGTGGGAATCTCCACGATAATGTCCTTCTCCCCCTCATAGGTACCATTCAGGATCTCCAGGCCAAGCTCGGCACCGTAAGCAAACAGCCAAGTTGGCAGGGAGGTGGCAATGCAGGACAGGCCGTCGTCCTTGTACTCGCTCCACAGTTTCAGAAAGCCGTTGCAGTCCTCACCCATCATGGGGATCCAGTCCCGACCGGAGTCGGCCCACACCTCGATGGCTGCACGGGTCATATCACCGCCCGAAGACCAGATGCCGTCGATGTCATCATAAGCGGCCAGCAAGTTTTCCATGACAGGCTTGGCAGTAGCATAGTCCCAGTCGGCATACTCGGAGGCAATTACATTGATGCCGGGGTATTCGGCAAAGGCATCCTGGGCACCCTGCATGCGCAGCACAGCACTGGACAGGCCGGCCATGCCATCCAGGCAGACAATATTGCCCTCGCCGCCCAACTCCTCGCACAGCCACTTGGCGCCCACGTAGCCGAAGTCGTAATCCCGGGCCACCACAGACACGTTGTATTTATCGGTAGCATCCGACAGGGGGGAGGTACAATTTACCACCACAATTCCCGCGTCGTAGGCCTCTTCTACCACTGCCGCCACGGATTCGGCAGAGATCGGCTGGAGAATCAACATATCCACGCCCTTGGCGATCAGATCCTCGATGTCGGAAATCTGCTTGTTTACGTCGTTATCGGCATTGTAGATATAGTACTCGGAGATCTGCTCATTGTTGCGCAGATAGGCTTCCAACTCGTTGACGCACTGTACGCCCCAGGTGTTGCCCACCCAGACGTTGGAGAAGCCAACCTTGTAAGTCTTGGTTTCACCGTCCGGCGCCGCGGATTGGGGGGCAGTTTCACCAGCGCCGCCCGACTGACTCGGGCTCTCTGCAGGGGTGCCGCCGCAGCCGGCTACCATCGCCAGGAGCATAACACAGGACAGGAGCAACGCGATCCACTTTTTCATTCCATACACTTCCTTTCAATATCGGAGCACAATAACATCAAACTTTCTTAATGAAACTGCGCTCTTATTGTCTATATGTTACAATCCACTTCCGATAGAATCAATCCCATTTCCGGTACTTTTTATAACAATTCCGGCTGGTTTCTTGGAATTTTTACAGGTCTGTGCTATCATAGTACTTAAGCACTAGGATAAATCCTTCCTTTATAGATCAATTTTTGTATTTTTAAATATGTTTTTCCTTCTTTCCCCAGTTGGTCCCCGTCAGAACTCCAAGAGCTCTATTCTGTCGCCGCGTTGGGAGGTGCACGCCACGAAACGTTTTAACTGGGAATATGAATTTGACCCCTCCTTCCCCATCCATCTGTTCCCCTATCAAGTGATGGGAAATAAGGACCCTATGCACTGGCACCGCTACCACGAGATCGGCCTGTGCGTGGGAGGAACAGGGAAATTTGTTTATCTGAACAAGGTCTACCCTGTGAAGCCAGGTGACATCTTCATCTCTAATAACTACGAGAGCCACGTAGCCATCTCTGACGGAACCCAGGACTGCCGATACCTCTTTCTGATTTTCCTTCCCTCGGCTATCTCTGCTCCTGGCAGCCAAGCAGTAGACAGCCAGTATCTGCGTTTTCTAAACTATAACCCCCTGAGTTTTCAAAACCGCATCCATGCCGACGACCCGGCCGCCGACTGGCTGGGCGAACTCATCCGCAGGGCCTATCAGGTGTATGCCAAGCGGAGTCCTTTCTACCAAATGGAATTGGACATTCTGCTGCGGCAGGTGCTTTTGGCCCTGTCTCAAGCCCGCAGTTCGTTGGAAAACGTCCAGCATGTCCCCAATTTTAGTCCAAAGATTGCTGAGGCCCAGGTATATATTAACGACCACTACACCGAACATCTGACTCTCTCTCAGGTGGCAAGCCATCTGAATTTAAATGAGTCCTATTTTCGCCATTTGTTCAAGGATGAGATGCAGATCTCCTTCAAGTCCTATGTCACACTGCTACGGCTGGCCCATGCTCAAAAGCTGCTGATCGCCTCCCAGCGGAGCATCAATGAGATTATCCAAGAGGTAGGTTACAGTAATATTACACAGTTCTATAAAATTTTTGAGTTAAACTATAACTTGACCCCGGCGGAGTATCGCCGTCGCTATCGGGACTCCTATGCAGATGCCCCGCCTCTGTAAGCCTGCCTTTCGCCGCTTGCTGTGAATGCGCTGTTTTTTACCACTTGGCGGGATAGCGGAGCATTTAACTTACCGCGGGCGGTCGTTAGACAGCTTTTATGGGCAGAAGCCCGTATCCACCTTTGGCTGAGGGCTATATTGACAATCTAGGCCCAATGTTGAGAGGTGCCCGCTGGAGAAGCTCTACAAGGACCTTCTGCCCGAGGGACGGATAGAACGGCTTGAGCGTAGGAACAGCCCAGAGGCCTGCGTCCCAAGATAGTACAAAATATCCGCCAGATCACTTCCTCTGTAATGAACTTGGTCAGAGCGCAAAGGCTGGTCCCCGCCACCCCGCCGAAAAGCTGGACCCTGCCCAGGCTGGAGCACCAGGCGATGAAGCCTCTGTCGTTAAAGCACCCCCAATCCCTCCTGCGGAAAGCAAAAAAGGGCGGCGTATTGGTGTACCCAGAACCAGCCACTGGACTCTGTCGGTGAGGACTGCCGGGCTCCAAATGGGAATGCATTGATTTGGAGAGGGGTGACCTCCGGGTTAAGCGGCAGATCACCCGTATCAACGGAGGTAAGGAAACCGAAGTCCTGCCGGTGTGCCGGCCTCCCCGGACAGTGTTCTGCATATGCTTCACCAAGTGCTAAAGCGGGTGGGGCTGTCCGGGGACTTCTCTGCGTGGTTTACCCCGGAACCCTGCGCCCATGTCACCACGGTCTCCCAGCGCCAGGCGGCCAAAGCCACGTGGAGACTGCTCTGAAATCCCATTTGGGTCAGACAAAAACGGAAAGGAATCAGGCCGCGAAAGAAACCCCGTCAGAATCTGTGAATTCTGACGGGGTTCTGCTTTTTGAGAAGGGCTATAAACGTTTTTTGATCATTCCAAGGAGTGCCGATACTTAAGCGCCAGCCAGACAGCAGGAGCATTCACCGGCTGCTAGTTGCCACTCAAATAAGGGGGTGCAACAGCACGGGTATGTTCCCAGCATTAACTCGTGATGAGGCGTTTCATTCAGACAAACATGGGGATAAAATACAGGCCGAGACAGGTGATGCCAATCCAGAACACGCAGATAAATGCCATAAAGCCCCATACATCTTTCAGCTTCATGCCAACTACGGACAGGGCAGGGATGACATACAAGGGCTGAAGCAGGTTCGTACACTCATCGCCCAGCACAAACGCATTGAGGCAGTTGACCAGGTCGGTACCGGGTATGGCCTTTGCAGCCTCCACAATCAGCGGTCCCTGCACGGTAAACTGTCCGCCCTGAGAGGGGATAAACAGATTTACCAGGCAGGCCGACAGGAAGGTAAAGATCGGCATGGTGTGAGCGGTGGCGACAGACGTGATAGCATTGACCAGCACAGAACCCAAGCCGCCGTCCAGATACATCATGCCCATGATAGCGCCATAGAAGGGGAACTGGAGGATGATATCCGTGGCCAGATGCATGGAGTCTGTGTGGGCCTCCATCCACTGATGCGGCTCAGGGAAGAGGAAGCAGTTGACACCCACAAACAGGAAAATCACAAAATTCATGTTCAGGCTTCCCAGAAACCCCTTGGTGACAAAGGAGTAGACGGCATACGCAAAGATGAAGGCGCCGACCAGCCACATAATGGGGCGGAACGTGTTCATCTTTTCCGCAGGGGTTTCGGCCTTTTTGGTGCTCTTATAGCTCTTTGGCTCCACATCGGCCTGGGTGGCTACATCGCGCAGCTCCACCAGCTCGTCTTCGCCAGGGCGGGTAAACACGACAATAACGGTAAATGCGATTGCCAGAACCGTAAACAGGATGATATTCATGGGGTTGTAGCAAGTCTCAGCCACACTCATGGTCTGGCCGACAATCTGAGCATAAGAGCTGCCCTCAGTAGCCAGATTGGAATACAGGGTGGCGGAAGGCCCCAGGCACTGACCCAGAATCATGCAGGTATATCCACCAGCCACCATCATGGGGAAGTGCAGGCCGCGGACATGCTTGGCAAGCTGCATGGCGAGGATGGGAGTAACTATGGTGCAGAAGGCATAGTTCATCATAGAGGTGACATAGCCGAAGATCATCATCAGCACCAGTGCCGTAGTCCGGCTGTGTACCATGCTGGACATCTTGTTCAGCAGACGGTTCACCTGTGGACTGCGGGCGCAGGTGGCGCACACGACAACCATAATGCCCATCTGGAAAGCCAAGGTAAACTGGCTGCTCAGGCCGTCCCACCATCCCACCAGAAGCTCCAGCGGGCTTTTGCCGCACAGGAGAAGGGACAGCACGAACACAAGGAAGGTCAAGATGATACAGAACACAAAAGAGTCCGGAATAATTTTCTCTGCGGCGAAATTGAACTTTTTGCTCATACGCCACAGCGGAGTGCCCTTCAGTTGGGCTGCTGCTTGGGGCTGTTTCGACATGGGATCGCTTCCTTTCTCATTCTCTCGTTCTATCTATGGCATGTGAGTCGCGGAACACACTTTCCTTACTTTCCGTAGAGCATCCGAATCAGATACTCATTGAGCTCGGCGTTGGACTGGGCGACCTGCTCAGGCGTCCACTTCTGGAAGCCCTCGCCGGTCTTGAAGCCGATCTTGCCCGCATCGCGGAGCTGCTTGAGCAGGGGGGAAGGCTCGTGGGAGTCCTCCAGATCCCGCAGGATGTAGTCGTGGATGTTATAGGTCAGGTCGGTACCCACCATGTCGGCGTTCTCCATGGGGCCGAGCTGGGGCAGCCGCAGGCCGAAGGAGTAGCGCACCGCCTCGTCCACGGTGGCGGCGTCGGCGATGCCGTTCTCCACGATGGAGATGGCCTCACGCCACAGGGCGTGCTGCATGCGGTTGGCGATGAAGCCGGGCACGTCCTTTTTGCACAGCACGGGCTTCTTGCCCACGGAGCGGAGCACCTCCATCACCGTCTGGGCCACCTCGTCGCTGGAGGCGTCGGACTTGACCACCTCCACCAGGGGGATCAGGTGGCCGGGGTTCCAGAAGTGAGTGCCTACAAAGCGCTCACGGTGCTTCAGCTCGGCGGAGATCTCGCTGGGGCTCATGACAGAGGAGTTGGTGCAGAAGATGGTGTCGGGGCGGCAGCGCGCCTCCAGCTTGGCGAAGGTCTCCCGCTTGATCTTCATGTCCTCGAAGACGGCCTCGATCACCAGATCGGCGTTCTTCACCAGATCGCTGTCGATGTCGTTGGTAAAGGAGATGCGGGAGAGACGGTCGCTCAGCTCCTGCTCGGTGATGACGCCCTTGTCCAGGAGCTGCCTGGTGTTGGTGCGGATGCCCGCCTCCACATCAGTGGGGTACAGATCATACATACCCACCTGGAAGCTGGGGTTGGACGCAAACACATAACCGATGTTCTTGCCCATCATGCCCGCGCCACAGATGAGAATGTTCTTGATTTCTTTCATGCTGCTCGACTTCCTTTTTTCACTTCAAGCCCAAAATCCCGCGGGCCTCGGCGGGGGTGGCGACCTGCTTGCCGTACTCCTCGATGACGCGGCGGGCGCGCTCCACGAACTGCACGTTGCTCTCGGCCAGAACGCCCTTGGCGTACATCACGTTGTCCTCCATGCCCACGCGGATGTGGCCGCCCAGCGCCACAGCGCCGTACAGCATCTCCAACGCGCAGTGGCCCACACCAAAGCAGCTCCAGGTGGAGCCGGGGCACAGGGACTCCATGGTTTCCTTCATAAAGATCAGGTTCTTCAGGGAGCCGGGGATGCCGTTGGCGCAGCCCATGCAGAACTGGAAGTGAAGGGGGGCCTTCAGCACGCCCTTCTTCAGGTAGTAGGCGGCGTTGGCAATCATGCCCGGGTCAAAGGCCTCAATCTCCGGCTTCACGCCCCACTCCTGCATGTTCTTGCCCAACTCCTCCAGGAAGGCAGGAGGGTTGAGGAACAGGGAGGTGTGCAGCCAGTTCATGGAGCCGCAGTCATAGGAACCCATCTCGGGGCGCAGCTCCTTCAGGTGGATCTGGCGGGTGGTGTCGTCGGCGTGGATGTCGCCGGAGGTGGTCATGTTCAGGATGATGTCGCAGTCGGGGTGGTTGGCGCGCAGCAGCTCCACGGTCTTGCGGAACTTCTCCTTGTCCATGGTGCCGTGCCCCTCGTCGTCCCGCATGTGCAGGTGGGCGATGGCCGCGCCGGCCTTCCAGCAGGCGTACACGTCCTCGGAAATCTCCTCCGGGGTCATGGGCACGTTGGGGTTGTTGGCCTTGGTGGGCCAGGCGCCCGTAGTGGCCACAGTGATGATCGTCTTGTTCTTCAGCTCGCTCATGGAATTCAGGTCCTTTCTCCATTTGGTGTGGACATCACGTAAAGCGGCGGGCATAGCGCACGCCGCTTTACGGTATGGGTGGAACTCAATCCGGTTGCATTACTTGTTGCGGTTGAACAGCTTGCGCATGTACTCCAGACCACTGTCGCCGTGGCCGGACTCATCGGCGTAGCCGGTGCCGCCGTATTTGTAGGTGCGGTCGGGCACGCTGGCATCCACGTCGTCCTCGTCGATGAAGGCCACGCAGCGGGACATGGCGCCGTCGCCCATGTACCAGCGCAGGGGGAAGCAGAAGAAGTTGAAGACCTTGCCCGGCTTGATCTTGTCCAGATCGCCGCCCAGGTTCTCAACGCCCACGATGCCGTGGCCCAGCATCTCCTTGTGGCAGGGCTCCCAGGTGCCCCATACGCCCAGATCCTCCAGCTCGCCGAACTTCTCGTCGTAGGCGGCCTGGCCGTGGATGCGGATGTACTCGAACTTGTCGAACTCGGCATAGGCCTCCTCGCCGAACAGCTCCTTGTACTCCTCGGTGATGGGCTTGCCGGTGGCGCCCAGCAGGTTCATGCGGGTCATGCCGTTGTTGCCCATGGCGGTGTGCAGGGGGTGATCCAGGGCCTGGCTGTCCATGGCGACGCACTTGACGCCGTGCTTGACAAACCACTTGCCGGCGTCGATGCCGGTGCCGATGGAGTAGTGATAGTAGGCCTTGGAGTCATCGAACAGGCGGTGCATGCCGGTGTTCAGGCACAGAACCTTGCCCTTCAGGGAGGCGGGGTCGATGCCGCACTTCTTGCAGGCCTCGTCCAGGTGCTTGTCGGTGATCAGGGTCCAGGGCTCCACGTCCAGCTTCAGCACCACAGCCTCGCCGGTGTAGGCATCAATGGGCATCTCGTGGGTGTAGCGGGCGCGGCGGCCGTCAAACTCGTACTCCATGACGTGACGGGGGGCGTCGCAGTGGGTGCCGGTGTGCATGGTGCAGGTGATCTTGGAGGTGAGCACGCCGCCCTTGGCCATGGTGTGGGCGTTGGTGATCTCGGGCTTGTCAAAGTAGGGCCAGCGGGGAATCTCCGCGCTGAAGGGATGGGTCAGGTCCACATAAACTTTTTTACCCATGATAAAGTTCCTCCTTGGATAATCATAGCAGAGTGTGGGACAAAAGGAAAGGGAAAGTTTTTACTTTCCGTAGAGCATCCGAATCAGATACTCATTGAGCTCGGCGTTGGACTGGGCAACCTGCTCAGGCGTCCACTTCTGGAAGCCCTCGCCGGTCTTGAAGCCGATCTTGCCCTCGTCGCGGAGCTGCTTGAGCAGGGGGGAGGGCTCGTGGGAGTCCTCCAGATCCCGCAGGATGTAGTCGTGGATGTTGTAGGTCAGGTCGGTACCCACCATGTCGGCGTTCTCCATGGGGCCGAGCTGGGGCAGCCGCAGGCCGAAGGAGTAGCGCACCGCCTCATCCACGGTGGCGGCGTCGGCGATGCCGTTCTCCACGATGGAGATGGCCTCCCGCCAGAGGGCGTGCTGCATGCGGTTGGCGATGAAGCCGGGCACGTCCTTTTTGCACAGCACGGGCTTCTTGCCCACGGAGCGCAGCACCTCCATCACCGTCTGGGCCACCTCGTCGCTGGAGGCGTCGGACTTGACCACCTCCACCAGGGGGATCAGGTGGCCGGGGTTCCAGAAGTGAGTGCCCACAAAGCGCTCACGGTGCTGGAGCTCGGCGGAGATCTCGCTGGGGCTCATGACAGAGGAGTTGGTGCAGAAGATGGTGTCGGGGCGGCAGCGCGCCTCCAGCTTGGCGAAGGTCTCCCGCTTGATCTTCATGTCCTCGAAGACGGCCTCGATCACCAGATCGGCGTTCTTCACCAGATCGCTGTCGATGTCATTGGTAAAGGAGATGCGGGAGAGGCGGTCGCTCAGCTCCTGCTCGGTGATGACGCCCTTGTCCAGAAGCTGCTTGGTGTTGGTGCGGATGCCCGCCTCCACATCAGTGGGGTACAGGTCGTACATGCCCACCTGGAAGCTGGGGTTGGACGCAAACACATAGCCGATGTTCTTGCCCATCATGCCCGCGCCGCAGATGAGAATGTTCTTGATTTCTTTCATGCTGCTCGACTTCCTTCCAGGCTTAGCAGGTCAGGTAACCGCCGGAGCAGTCGCAGTTGGCGCCAGTGATGTAGTTGGAGGCGTCGGAGGAGAGGAACAGGGCGTAGCCCACGAAGTCCTCAGGCTCGGCCAGACGGCCGATGGGCTCGCGCTTCAGGAAGTTCTGATACACGGCGGACTCGGGATCGAACATCCACTCGGTCAGATCACTGCGGAACACGGTGGGGCAGATGGAGTTGACGTTGATGCCGTACTTGGCGCTCAGATCGCAGGCCATGGAGGACACCATCAGGTCGGCGCCGCCCTTGGAGGTGCAGTAGCCGGTGTAGCCAGCCATGCCGCGCTTGGAGCGCTGGGAGGTGACCACCACGATCTTGCCGCCCTTGCCCTGGTCGACCATCTGCTGGGCAACATACTTGCACACTACATAGACACTCTTGCAGTCGGCATCCATGATATACTGCCAGTCGGCCACGGACTGCTCCAGGATGTTCTGGGGCTTGTTAAAGCCGTGGGTGACGGCCAGGATGTTGACCTCGCCGTACTGGGCCACACAGGCCTTAATCATGGCGTCTACCTGGGCCTCGTCGGCAGGATCGGCCACGCCGTAGGCGCAGTCGATGCCCTCGGCCTTGAACTCGGCCTCCAGAGCCTGGAGCTTCTTCTCGTTGCGGCCGGTCATGAACACCTTGGCGCCGGCATAGCCGTAAGCCTTGGAGAGGACGCAGCCCAGAGCGCCGGTGGCGCCGGTGACCAGGGCGACCTTGCCCTTCACGGAGAACATGTTGTCGACGAACTCTTTCTTCACGTTGACCATTTCTGCTTCCTCCTCTTACTTACTGCGCGTCGGGATAATTGATGATGACCAGCATCTTGGCGGGCTTGCCGCTCTCATTCTTCAGGCCGCGGCCCTCGTTGGGGGGGAAGGAGATGGACTCGTTCTTGTGGATGACGTACTTGTTGCCGTCTTTGTCGGTAACGGTCATCTCGCCCTCCAGGACGAAGTAGACCTTCTCCAGGGGGTTGTCGTCGTAGGCCCAGTCAGCACCGCCGTCGGGCTCGAACTCGGACACACCGATCCAGAACTTCTGGGCGCCGGTCTCGTCCTTGCCGTGGTAGCGCTTGCAGGTCACGCCAAAATGACCGGCGGGGAAATAGGGCTCCAGCTCTTCATAAGTACGCTTGATCATTTGAAATCCGCTCCTTCTTATGTCAGCATTTTCAGGAAACCAATGCGATGAATTGGAACTTATGCTTTCCTTTTCGAGCCGTAGTGTATCGGAAAATAAAAATTTGTGCAATACCCACAATTATGTAAGTAGATAACCTGTAGGTTTGCACGTACCAAAAGGTAAGTGCTCCGAAATTGTATAATTCGAATAAAAGAGAAAAAGGGATATTGTGTAAACTATTCGGTACAAAAGTGTATCTCTGTGGAAGTTGGATAGGTTGCACAAATTTCAGCAAAAAATTTTGGCGCGTTACAGTGGGGCGGAAAAAGTTTTCCTTGTGGGAGTGGTGGGGGTGTGATATGATAATGCAGGTCTATCTTTATATAGTTGTATCACAAAAGAAAATGAGGTGAACGCCTGTGAAAGCGGACAATTTTGACACACCGACTAATCCCTATCACTATGTGTTGCACTGCATCGGCGGAAAGTGGAAGATGACCATCCTCCATGAAATCTATACGTACGGCAGTATCCGCTTTAACCAGACGCTTAAAATCCTGCCCATCTCGGAAAAGGTGTTCAGCCAGCAGCTCAAGGAGCTGGTGGAGGCGGGGCTGATCCGCCGCATCTCCTACGACACGGTGCCGCCCAAGGTGGAGTATGTGCTCACACCCAGCGGGGAGCAGCTCATTCCTGCCCTGGACATACTCTATATCTGGAGTATCCGCCAGATGCACGACCGCAGAATCCCCATCGATGCGGATGCCTTTGTAGTGCACAAGTCGGAGAAGTATGTGGACGCACTGGGTGACATCATGCGGGAAAACAACTTCTGGCCCGGGCGGGAGCGCCGGCGCGGCGTGGAACAGGGCGAGGAGTAAACGTATATTGCGTTATTATAGGGAATTATAAGGAAACGGGCGGCGGAAGCCGTCCGTTTTTGTGTGGTGGTGACAAAAAAGTTAGTATTGCCTTGCCAGGAAATCCGCAGTAAACTTTAACAACGTGTAAAGAAACGGGGAATTGAACGCATATAAGGAGGGGTACGCTATGCCCGCTGTAGAACAGGATCTTACCCAGGGCAGCGTCACGCGCAAGCTGGTCCGGTATGCCCTGCCACTGGTGGCGTCCAGCCTGCTGCAGGCTATTTATAGTATCACGGACATCATCATCGCCGGGCACTACATCGGTGATGTGGGAATTTCCGCCATCAACAACGCCAGCATCATTATGAATATGCTCACCCAATTGGCCATTGGGCTGACAGTGGGTGGGAATGTGCTGGTGGGCCAGTATTTCGGCAGCGGCGACCACGAGAACCGTCGGAAAGCCGCGGGCAACATGCTCACCGTGGGCCTCATCGCCGGCCTGCTCTTTGCTGTGGGCATTCTGCTGCTGGGACGTCCGCTGCTGATTTTGCTCCAGTCCCCCACCCTGGAGGAGGCCACCGCCTATCTGAGCATCTGCGGCGTGGGCCTGCTGTTCATCTTTGTCTACAATTCCCTCTCCGCCATCCTGCGCGGGGTGGGCAACTCCCGCATCCCGCTGTACTGCATCATTGCGTCGGTGAGCCTCAACGTGGTGCTGGATATCCTGTTCGTGGCAGGGTTCCACATGGGGGTGGCGGGGGCGGCCCTGGCCACCGTGATCGGCCAGGCGATATCCTGCCTGACCGCTCTGGTGTTCTCCCTGCGCCACCGGGCGGATCTGGGCCTGCTGCCCCGCTATCTCCGCCCCGAGGCGGAGATGGTCAAACGCACCCTGAAGCTGGGCTTTCCGGTAGCCCTCCAGTGGACCATCGCCTCCATCTCCTGGCTGGTGGTGCTCACCCTCATCAACAAGTACGGCGTCACCGTCTCCGCCGGCAACGGCGTGTCCAACAAAATCCGCGACTTCTGCCAGCTCTTCCTCTCCGCCCTGACCACTGGCGCGGGCACCATGTGCGCCCAGTGCCTGGGAGCGGGCCTCTATGACCGGGCCGAGCAGGTGATGAAGACCTGCATGAAGCTGGCCCTGGCCATGGCGGCGGTGATTATCGTGGTGGCCGAGGTGTTTGCCCCCCAGTTTGCCATGATCTTTACCCCCGATCCGGAGGTGCAGCACTGGGCGGTGGTCAACCTGCGCATTGAGATTGTCTGCCAGCTCTTCTACGCCGGCATGTTTACCTACAACACCCTGGCCACCGGCTCAGGGCATACAGTGTTCATCATGTGGAACTCCTTCCTCAACTGCATCGTGGTGCGGCTGATCCTGGCTGTCGTCCTGGAGCACTTCCTGGGCATCTACGGCGTCTACATCGCCTGCGGCGTCGCCGTGGCCAGCTCGGTGCCGGTGGGCTGGTGGTTCTACCGCTCAAAGCGATGGATGACCATGAAGAACATCCACTAGAAATAAGGGGCCGGGGGCGCCTGCGCGCCCTGCCGGCCCCCCTTTTTTCCCCAAAGCCGCGCAGAGAAACCAATGTTTTTTACAGTTCGCCAGTTGAAAGCGCGGGCCTGGTACGATATACTTAATACAGACAGTTCAAAATACGGCCATCGGGCTGAGAAATGGGAAAGGTGAATCGGATGGAACAGGCAAAGGTTCAAAACCTGGCATTGACGGCGGCGCGTTCCCGGCTGCTGGCGCTGGATATGGTGTACGGCGCGGCGTCGGGACACATCGGCGGCTCCCTGTCGTCGCTGGATATCCTCACAACCCTGTATTTCCACGTGATGCGGGTGAACCCCGACGCTCCGCAGGCCCCGGAGCGGGATCGCTTTGTGCTCTCCAAGGGGCACTGTACGCCGGCGCTCTACTCCACTATGGCCCAGCGGGGCTTTTTTCCACTGGAGGAGCTCAAGCAGTTCCGCCGCATTGAAGGGCACATGTCGGGCCATGCCGAAATGCGCCACGTCAAGGGCGTGGATATGTCCACGGGCAGCCTGGGGCAGGGGATCTCCGCGGCCGTGGGCATGGCTCTGGCGGGCAAAGCCGACGGCCGGGACTACCGGGTGTATGCCCTGCTGGGCGACGGCGAGATCGAGGAGGGCCAGGTGTGGGAGGCCGCCATGGCGGCGGCCAAGTACCGCCTGGACAACCTGTGCGCCGTGGTGGACGTCAACGGCCTGCAGATCGACGGCGCCACGGCGGACGTGATGCCCTCTGAGCCGCTGGATCAGAAGTTTGAGGCCTTCAACTGGAACGTCATCCGTGTGGACGGCCACGACTACGCCGCCCTGGCGGAGGCGTTTGCTGCCGCCGCGGCCTGCAAGGGAAAGCCCACGGTGCTCCTGGCCAGGACGGTGAAGGGCAAGGGTGTGTCCTTCATGGAGGGGGACTACGGCTGGCATGGCAAGGCCCCCAACGCCGAGCAGTATGAGAAGGCCCGGGCGGAGCTGGCCGCCCGCGTGGCAGAACTGGAGGGAAAGTAAGCATGGCAGAGAAGATTGCAACCCGCGCGGCCTACGGCGAGGCCCTGGTGGCCCTGGCGGAAGAATACCCGGAGCTTGTGGTGCTGGACGCGGATCTGTCCGGCTCCACCATGACCAAGGGCTTTGCCAAGGCCCATCCCGACCGCTTTTACAACATGGGCATTGCCGAGGCCAACATGACCGGCGTGGCCGCCGGCCTGGCCGCCTGCGGCAAAAAGCCCTTCACCAACACCTTTGCCATGTTCGCCGCCGGGCGGGCGTGGGAGCAGGTGCGCAACTCCATCGCCTATCCCCGGCTGAATGTCAAGGTGGTGGGCTCCCACGGCGGCCTGTCCGTGGGGGAGGACGGCGCCACCCATCAGTGCATCGAGGATTACGCCATCATGCGGGCCATCCCCAACATGATGGTGGTCTCCCCCTGCGACGGCCCCGAGATGCGGCAGGCGGTGCGCGCCCTGCTGGACTATGACGGCCCCGCCTATCTGCGGCTGGGCCGCCTGGCGGTGGAGAGTGTCACCGACGCTATCCCCGGCTACACCTTCCACCTGGGCCAGGGCGTCACCCTGCGGGACGGCTCCGACGTGACGGTAATCGCCACCGGCATGATGGTGCAGATGGCGCTGAAGGCGGCGGAGAGCCTGGCGGCAGAGGGCCTGTCCGTCCGGGTGCTGGATATGCACACCATCAAGCCCCTGGACGGGGAGCTGGTGCTCAAGGCGGCGCTGGAGACCGGGGCCATCGTCACCACCGAGGAGGCCAACGTGGTGGGCGGCCTGGGCTCGGCGGTGGCGGAGTTCCTGGCCGAGCACCACCCGGTGCCGGTGGTGCGCCACGGCGTCAACGACGTGTTCGGCCGCTCCGGCAAGGCGGAGGCCGTCCTGGAGGCCTACGGCCTCACCCCGGAGGGCATCGCGGAAAAGGTGCGCCATGCGGTGAAGCGGAAGAAATGACGGACATCAAGCTCATCTGCCTGGACATGGACGGCACCCTCCTGGGGGCCGACCACGCCACGGTGCCGGCGCGGAATATCCGCGCCCTGCGGGCGGCGTCGGAGCGGGGGGCGGCGGTGGCCGTCGCCAGCGGCCGGCCGTGGGGATTCCTGCACGAGGTAGCGGAGCAGCTGGGCGTACTGCGCTACGCGGTGCTGTCCAACGGAGCCGCGGTGCTGGACGTGCACACGGGGGAGTGGCTGTACCGCAACTGCCTTCCCGAGGAGACCCGGCAGGCGCTGACGGAGCTGCTGCTGGAGGAGGGCGTACCCTTTGAGGTGTACTGCGAGGGGGAGAGCTGGATTCAGCGGGACCGGCTGGAGGGCGTGCTGGCCCACACCTTCTCCCCCGAGTTCCGGCAGGTGCTCCGGGAGCATGCCCGCCTTCCGGAGGAGCTGAACGCCGCCCTGCGGGGGCGGATGGCGGAAAAGTTCCATATATTCTACGTGCTGCCCCAGCGGCGGAAATCCCTGATGGAACGGGCGGCGGCCTGCGGCGCGCTGGAGATGGTCACCTCTTTCGCAGAAAATCTGGAGTTTACCGCCGCCGGCGTCAACAAGGGGACCGCCGTGCAGGCCCTGAGCGCCCGGTTGGGGCTGGGGCCGGAACAGGTGATGGCCTTCGGCGACGCGGGCAACGATCTGGAACTGCTGGCCTGGGCGGGGTGGTCCTTTGCCATGGCTAACGCCTCGGCGGAGGCCAAGAAGGCCGCCCGCTATGAGACCGGCTCCAACGCGGAGGGCGGCGTCGGCATGGCGGTGGAGCGCTGGCTCCTGGCGGAATAAATCAGAAACGGCGCATGGCCTTTTGCCATGCGCCGTTTTGCCAGGCGGCGGGGAGGCTCAGTCCAGCGGCCTGGCATCCGGTATCCCATCCCTCTCCCCGCTGGCCTCCCGACGAACCCGGCGGAAGTAGCGGATCAGGAAGAACAGGGTAATGAGCAGGCAGAGGGACTCGGACACCAGGGGGGAGAGCCAGATGCCGTTGGCACCGAAGAGAAAGGCGAGCGCCACCAGACAGCCGGAGATCAGCACCAGGCCCCGGCCAAAGGAGATGGTCAGGGAGGGGATGGGGTGCTCCATGGCGGTGAAGAAGCCGGAGATCACCACATTGAAGCCCACAAAGAGGAAGGCGAAGGAGTACAGCCGCAGAGCGGACACCGAGGAGGCGAACAGGGCGCTGTCCGGCTGGAGGAACAGGCCCACCACCGCCCCGGCCAGCACCTGGCACAGGACAAAGAAGCCGGCGGCGAAGCAGGCGGCCAGGCGGATGCCGTAGGTGAGGAACTTGTGGCACACTGGCCGCTCCTCCGCCCCCAGGTGGTAGCTGCACAGGGGCTGGATGCCGTGGGCGATGCCGATCACACTGTTAAGCACCAGGGTATTCACATAGCTGATGATGGTATAGGACACCAGGGCGCCGGGGCCGATGACACGCTGTATGATGTGGTTGAACAGGAAGATGACCATGCCGTTGGAGAGCTCGCTGAGGCCGTCGGCGGTACCCAGGGGGATAATGCGGCGGTAGGCGCCGGGGTCGGGCTTGAACCGGCCGAACCGCAGGGGATAGCGGTGGGTGAGAAAATAGACGGCAAACACCGCCGTGGACGTGGCCTGGGCCAGCCCGGTGGCCAGGGCCGCCCCCCACACCCCCCAGTGGAGATGCATGACAAAGATGTAGTCCAGCACCACGTTCATCAGGCCGCAGGAGATGACGCCGATGATGCTGACATGGGGCGCGCCGTCGGCCTTGACCTGGACCTCCAGGTTGTAGGACACGGTGAAAAAAACGGAGAAGCAGGCGATGACCCCCACGTACTCCTTTACCAGGTGGTGGTTTTCCCCGGTGGCCCCCAGGAAGTCCGCCACCCAGTCCAGGTTGAACAGGACCAGCACCGCCAGGAGCAGGGTGGCGGCGATGACCACGAACAGGTTCTGGTTAAAGTAGTTGCGGGCCCGCTCCACGTCCTTCTGCCCCAGGGCGATGGACAGGACGGTGGAGGTGCCGGTGGCCAGCAGGATGCCCAGGGTGAACACCAGGGACACGAAGGGCAGGGACAGGTTGACGGCGGTGAGGGCGTGCTCTCCCACGCCCCAGGCCACAAACATGCCGTCCACCAGAGAGTAGAGCGAGAAGATCCACATGGACACGATGGACGGAACGGTGAATTTGAAAAAGCGGCGTACCAGGTTCAAGTTCATAACCCCCTCTTGTTAAGATCATGTTAAACCCTCGTACTATCCGAAAGTCAAGAGCCGGAGGGAAAAAAGTTGAAGCAATTTTATCAGATCCACGAGCTGGCCAAGCTCTTTAATCTCTGCCCCGACACCCTGCGCTACTATGAGGAGAAGGGGCTGCTCCACCCGGTGCGGGGGGAGAACCGCTACCGCATGTACGGCATTCAGGACGTGTGTACCCTCAACATCATCCGCGCCCTGCGGGAGCTGAAAATCCCAACCCGGGCCATCCGCACCTATCTGGAGCGCCGGTCGGTGGGGGAGACGCTGTCCCTGCTGGACCGGGAGGAGGCGCTGCTCCGCCGCCGCATGGCGGAGCTGGAGGCGGCTCTGGAGGAGGCGCGGGCCCGCCGGGCCAGGCTGGAGCAGTACCGCGCCGCGGAGGACGGACGGGTCTTCTTCCGCCGGGAGGAGGCGCGGCCCTACGTGTTCCTGGAGGAGGACATCATCCTGGAAAAAGAGATCGACTTCCTGCTGAAAAAGCTGGAGCACCGCCACCAGGACTATCTCAAAATCATCGGCAGCCAGTGTATGGGGGCGGCGGTGGATGAGGAGTGGCTGTCCCGGGGAGTGTATAACCACTTCTCCCGGGTGTTCTTCCTCACGGAGCCGGGCCTGCCCCATGACGACGCCCTCCCGGCGGGGGAGTACGCCTGCCTCTATTACCGTGGGGCCTATGACCGCCTGGAGGAGCACTGCGGCGTCCTGCTGGCGGGGATCGCGGCGGCGGGCCGCCGCCCGGCGGGGCCGCCCCTGGAGCTGTACCGGGTGGACGCCCACGACACCAACCGGGAGGAGGAGTACGTCACCGAGCTGCAAATGCGGGTGGAATAACAAAACTGTCCCGCGCCGGAGCCATCCGGCGCGGGACAGTTTCATTGGTTCAAAAGCGGTTCAGCGGCACCGAGCCGTCGTCGGCGCCCTTCTCGATGGCTTTCACCACCGCGTCATACCCGTAGGTATCGTTGACCTGGATGTGGAACGTCTCCCCCACCTTCCGGCCCAGCAGGGCCTTCCCCAGAGGGGACTCCTTGCTGATAAGGCCGTGGAGGGCGTCCTGCCGCATGGTGGTGACCACCTGGTACACCTCGGTGTCCCCCTCGTCCTCCAGAAAGACGGTGACTCTGTCGTAGAGCTGCACCCCGTCGCTGGCCCCGGCGTCGGGGAGCACCACGGCGGTCTTGATCATGTTCTCCAGGAACCGGATGCGGCTCTCGTTGCGGTTTTTCTCCTGCTTGGCGGCCTTGTACTCGAAGTTCTCACTGAGATCGCCGAAGGCCCGGGCCTCCTTCACCGCATCCAGGAGCTGGGGCCGGAGCTGGATGCGGCGGTAGTCCAGCTCTTCCTTCATCATTTGAATGTCTTTTTTGGTCAGTTCATTGTGCATGGCGGAATCCCTCTTGTTCTATGTTGTTCCACCATTATACCACAAAGCGCCGGCGGAATGGTAGAATGCGCAATATTTTTCGGCTGCCCCGCAAGGGGCTCAGCGGCCGCGGAATTTCCGCTCCTCCTCCCCCCGGAGGATGCGGCCCAGCCCCCGGATGTGCCGGGAGAGCATGATCAGGGCCAGAATCAGGGCCAGCAGCCCGGCCTCCCGGCCGTGGCAGAGAAAGGCCGGGGGGACAAACAGGGCGGGGATCACCACCGCCCCCAGGGGCAGCCAGCCGGAGAGCAGGGTGACGGCCAGTCCGGACAGACAGGCGGCCGTCCCCCATAGGGGGGAGAAGAGGATGAGGGCGGCGCAGGTGACGGCCACCCCCTTTCCGCCCCGGAAGCCCCGCCAGAGGGGGAAATTGTGGCCCAGCACCGCACCCAGCCCGGCCCACAGGCCGGACAGGCCGCCCAGGGCGGGGAAGAGCGCCCGGCACAGCCCAAAGGCCAGGGCGGTCTTGGCGATGTCTCCGGCCAGTACCACCGCCCCCCAGCCCTTTCCCAGCTCGTGGGCCAGATTGGCCATGCCGGGGTTTCCGGTGCCCAGGGCGGCGGCGCTTTTGCCGGTGCGGGCGCGGGCCACCAACTCGGCGGTGAGGAAGCAGCCGCAGAGATAGCCCAGCAGCAGACAGAGCAGACGTTGGAGCATGGAGACCTCCTAGTTCGCCCGCCCCTCCCGCAAAAATACGTAGGAGGCGGCGGTGGAGTGGGCGGGGGAGAAACGGTAGCCCAGCCGGTCGAAGCCCTGGGCCGCCTCCGGCGTTTCGGCGTTCCGCTCCGCCAGGAAGCGTACCATCTCCCCCCGGGCCATCTTGACATAGACCCCCTTCTCCACCACCTTGTCTCCGTCCGTCTCGCCGAAGGTCACGTCGATCCACCGCACGGGAGGGGTTACCCAGGGGCGTACCGCTTTGGCGTACTCCGCCGAGGCCAGGTTGAGCAGGGTGTCCTCCCCGCCGGCGGTCAGCGTCCGGTACAGGGAATCGCCCCAGAAGTCGTAGAGGCTTTTGCAGAAGGGGGTGCTGCATCTGGCCCCCATCTCCAGCCGGTAGGGGAGCACGCCGTCGAAGGGGCGCAGCACCCCGTAAAAGCCGGAGAGGATGCGCAGGTGTGTCTCGGCATACTCGAACTGAGGCCGGGTGAACAGGTGGGGGGCCATGTACTGGTACTGGATGCCGTCGTAGGAGAGCAGGGCGGGGGTACCGGGGCGGCGGAGATCCATCTCCTGAAAGCGGCGGAAGTTCAGCTCCGCGATGCCGTCGTTACAGGCGAGCAGCTTTTTCAGGGCTGTGTAGTCCAGCCCCCGCAGCCACTCCGCCAGCACCGCCGCCCGCTCCAGCAGGGCGGGGGCCTGCCGGGGGGCGAGAAAGTCCCCGTCCTCCCGCATTTTCTTGGCGGGGGAGATGAGCAGCTTCATTCCCCGTCCTGTCCCTTCCGATGGGCGGCCTGGCCCTCTGCGATGGCCTGCCGCTCCCGGCACAGCTCGGCATGGAGGGCCACGGAGTCCCACTCCCGGTTGGTGGGGGTGAGCACCGCCTTCAGCCGGACGGGGGCGAGCTTCTGGCGGCGGAACGCCTGGAGGAACAGATCCAGCAGAGGGCCGGGGCAATTGACGATCAGGAGCATCTCGTCGTCAAAGCCGTCCCCGGAATAGGGCGTCTCCGGGACGGCCCCCTCCGCCAGCGCCCCCAGGGGCAGGCCGTAGGACTCCCTGGGCACCAGGGCGGTGCGCAGGCGCAGGGACAGGCACATACGGCGGATTTTGGCCCCCCGGGGGTTGTCCAGATTGTAGAGCAGAATGGTGGGTGTGTTCATGGGCATCAGCCTTCCTTTCACCCGCCATTGTACCGGGTTTTCCCCGGCCCGTCAACCGGGGCTAGAGGACGTTCTTCAGGGTAAACTGTTCGGCCTCGTAGAGCAGGGAGATCTGGGTCATGAGCCGGGCGTTGGCGGCGGAGTACTCCCCGGCCTCCTGGCAGGTGAGGAACTCGAGCACCTCCTGAAAACCGGTATAGATCTGATCGGTGTCGGAATGGCGCAGGAGGATGTGCAGGTAGCTGTCCCGGGACTGCCACTGTGTGAGGGCCTGCTCTGTGAGGACGCGGGCTTCCTCCCAGTCCCCGGTCTCCGCCCGGGCCTCCGCCTGCTCCAGAAGGGCGTTCAGCGCCCCGGTAAAGCCCCGCAGATAGAGGTTGTTGCACAGCGTTGCGCCGAACAGGACAGCCAGCAGCAGGGCTGCGATCCACAGCCGCTTCATACCCGCCCCTCCTTCTCCGCCAGGTAGACCTGGTTCTGCTCATCCACAGTGAGGAGAAACACGTCCTGGCTGCGCTTTACGTGATGGGCCTTGAGCTGCCGGTCCAGCCAGATGTCGTCCAGTCCCCGCTGGCGCAGGTTGTGCTCCAGCACCCGGCCGTCGTTGATGATCACCAGGGGCAGGCCGGGCTCCTTTGGGTGCAGCTCCATCTGGGCCGCAGTGACGGGCTGCTGGGCCGCGTAGGGGAGGACGGAGATCTGTCCGTTGGTCTCCAAAATGGCGTATTTAATGGAATTGAGGTCGGTGATCCCCTTCATACGCAGCTCCTCCATCAGCTCGTCCACTGTAAAGCGGTTTTTCTGCATCTCCCGCTGGTGGAGCTTGCCGTTTTCCACGATGATGCTGGGACGGCCGCAGAGCACCGCACGGAAGCGGACGCTTTTCATGGTGAGCACCGACAGGGCCATGGTGAGGCAGAGGAGGGTGAGGATGGGGATGATGCCGGTGAGCAGAGGGATGCCGAAGTCCTGCATGGGCACGGCGGCCAGATCGGCGATAAGCAGGGCGAGCACCAGCTCCGAGGGCTCCAGCTCGCCCACCTGGCGCTTGCCCATGAGGCGGATGCCCACGATGATAAAGAGGTAGAGAATGATGGTGCGCAGAAATGCGATGACCATGAGAAGACCTCCCGCGGTAATGTTCACCGTTCAGTATGGCCGCCGCCGGGCGGATTATGTACGCAGGGGCCTTGACGCTGGGAGGGTATGGATGTTATAATATCGAAAATCAATAAAAGAAAGCGGCGAACGCATGAAAAAGCGGACGAAAGGAGTGCTGGCCGCCGCTCTGGCGGCAGCCGGGGTGTTTTTGCTGGCGGGTCTGGACGCCCGCCTGCTGGTACGCGCCTATACGGTGGAGAGCGGGAGACTCACCGGCCCGGTGCGGCTGGCGGTGCTCACCGATCTGCACGCCTGCGCCTATGGGGAGGGCCAGCGGGAGCTGCTGGATGCGGTGGCGGAGCAGTCACCCGACCTGGTACTGTTGTGCGGCGACATCGTGGACGACGAGCCCCGGATGCCGGAGGCGCGGGCGCTGGACACGGTGGAGGCCCTGGCGGCGGTATGGCCCACCTATTATGTCACCGGCAATCACGAGTTCTGGACGGGGCGGGTGGACGAGGTGAAGGCCCGGCTGGAGGAACGGGGCGCGGTTGTGCTGGCGGGGGACTGTGTGACGGTAACGGCGGCGGGACAGACGGTGCAGCTCTGCGGCATTGACGATCCCTCTGTGGGCGAGACCCGGTGGCGGGAGCAGCTGGAGGCGGTGACCGCCGCCCTGGATGGGGAGCACTGCTCCATTTTGATGACCCACCGGCCGGAGCGGACGGAGGACTACGCGGGCCGGGGCTTCGAGCTGGTGCTGGCGGGCCACGCCCACGGGGGCCAGTGGCGGCTGCCCGGCCTGCTCAACGGCCTGTTTGCCCCCGACCAGGGGCTGTTTCCCACCTACGCCGGCGGCCGGTATGCACTGGGGGACACCACCCTGCTCGTCAGCCGGGGGCTGGCCCGGGAGAGCACCCGGCTGCCCCGGTTCTATAACCGCCCGGAGCTGGTGATGGTGGAGCTGCGCCCCGGGCTGGAGGAATTTCCTGCAAAAAAAGAATGAGGTCAAAATCTTATTTTTAACTTTTGGGGCGTATTGCCGTGGGAAAATCGGCAATACGCCCTCTCTTTTTGTCCAAATCCACGGTTTTTGCTTCCGGGCGCAAAAGGGTGTTGTCAGGCGGGAGGTTTTCGGTTACAATCGTACAGATAACTTGGGAACGAAAGGCGTGATGCAGAAGATGAAAGCGACCTTGATCCTGGAAAACGGTATGACCTTCGCGGGCCGCAGCATCGGCTCCGGTGAGGAGCGGATCTGCGAGATGGTGTTCAACACCTCCATGACCGGCTATCAGGAGATCCTGACCGACCCCTCCTACGCCGGACAGGGCATTGTGATGAGCTATCCCCTCATCGGCAACTACGGCGTCAATCACGAGGACAACGAATCCACCCGCCCCTGGGCGGAGGCGTTCATCGTCCGCCACCTGGCCCGGCGCGGCAGCAACTTCCGCTGCGAGGACGGGCTGGATTCCTATTTGAAGCAATTTCATATCACCGGCATTGAGGGCGTCGACACCCGTGCCTTAACGAGAATACTCCGCAGTCAGGGGACCATGAACGGCATGATCACCTGTGCGGAGCATTTTTCTGTCCCGGAGTGCCTGGAGCGCATCCGGGCCTACCGGGTGGAGGGCACCGTGGAGCGGGTGACCCGCAGGGAGGCTCAGGTGTACCCCGCCCTGGGGGAGCGGCGGCTCCGGGTGGCCCTGATGGACTACGGTGTGAAGGAGAACATGATCCGCTGCCTCCAGAACCGGGGCTGTGAGGTGACGGTGTTCCCCGCCCGCACCCCGGCGGAGGCGGTGCTCTCCGGCGGGTTCGACGGGGTGATGCTCTCCAACGGCCCCGGCGATCCGGCGGACAACGTGGAGATCATCACGGAGGTTCGGAAGCTCTATGAGAGTGAGCTGCCCCTCTTTGCCGTCTGCCTGGGCCACCAGCTCCTGGCCCTGGCCACCGGGGCGGAGACCCGCAAGATGCGCTTCGGCCACCGGGGGGGCAATCACCCGGTGAAGGATCTGGAGCACGGCCGGGCCTACATCACCAGCCAGAACCATGGCTATGTGGTTACCGCCGAGAGCGTGGACCCGGCGGTGGCGGAGGTGTCCCACATCAACGTCAACGAGGGCAGCGTGGAGGGCCTGCGCTACCGGCGGCCCAACTGCTTCACCGTCCAGTTCCACCCGGAGGCCGCCCCCGGCCCCATGGACACCGAGTATCTGTTTGACCGCTTTGTGGACAGCATGAAGGGAGGACGCGCCCATGCCTAAGAATCCCAATATCAAAAAGGTGCTGGTGCTGGGCTCCGGCCCCATTGTCATCGGCCAGGCCGCCGAGTTTGACTACGCCGGCACCCAGGCCTGCCGCGCTCTCAAGGAGGAGGGCGTGGAGGTGGTGCTGGTCAACTCCAACCCCGCCACCATCATGACCGACAAGGACATCGCCGACCACGTGTATATCGAGCCGCTGAACCTGGCCAGCGTGGAGCAGGTCATCGCCAAGGAGCGGCCCGACTCCATCCTGCCCACCCTGGGCGGCCAGACCGGGCTGAACCTGGCCATGAACCTCCACGAGCAGGGCATCCTGGAGAAGTACGGCGTGCGCCTGCTGGGCACCAGCCCGGAGTCCATCCGCAAGGCGGAGGACCGCCAGGGCTTCAAGGACGCCATGGAGGCCATCGGCCAGCCCTGCGTCACCAGCGACGTGGTGGAGAGCGTGGAGGCCGCGGTGGAGTTCGCCGGGCGCATCGGCTATCCGGTCATCGTCCGGCCCGCCTATACCCTGGGGGGCTCCGGCGGCGGCATCGCCTACGACGAGCCCTCCCTGCGGGAGATCGCCGACCGGGGCATCCACCTGTCCCGGGTGGGCCAGGTGCTCATCGAGCGGTGCATCTCCGGCTGGAAGGAGATCGAGTTCGAGGTCATGCGGGACTCCGCCGGCAACGTCATCCAGATCTGCTCCATGGAGAACATCGACCCCGTGGGCGTCCACACCGGCGACTCCATCGTGGTGGCCCCCACCCAGACCCTGGCCAACCGGGAGTACCAGATGCTCCGCTCCGCCTCTCTCAACATCATCTCCGCCCTGGGCATCGAGGGCGGGTGCAACGTACAACTGGCCCTCAACCCCGACTCCTTCGAGTACGCGGTCATCGAGGTCAACCCCCGCGTGTCCCGATCTTCCGCCCTGGCCTCCAAGGCCACCGGCTACCCCATCGCCAAGGTGGCCGCCAAGGTGGCCCTGGGCTACACCCTGGACGAGATCCCCAACGCGGTGACCGGCAAGACCACCGCCTGCTTCGAGCCAACCCTGGACTACTGCGTGCTCAAGCTGCCCCGCCTGCCCTTTGACAAGTTCACCACCGCCAGCCGCACCCTGGGCACCCAGATGAAGGCCACCGGCGAGGTGATGGCCATCGGCAATTCCTTCGAGGGGGCGCTGATGAAGGCCATCCGCTCCCTGGAGCTGCCGGTGAAGTCCCTCCGCCTGCCCGGTCTGGACGAGCTGTATACCGAGGAGATCGAGGACCGCCTGGTGAACATCGATGATCAGCGGCTCTTCGTGGTGGCCGAGGCCCTGCGCCGGGGCTTCTCGCCGGAGAAGATCAACAAGATCACCAAGTACGACCTGTGGTTCCTCGACCGCTTCCAGAACATTGTGGATATGGAGGACGCCCTGGATCACGGACATCTGGACGGCGACACCCTGCGCCGGGCCAAGGAGATGGGCTTCTCCGACGCGTGGATCGCCGCCCTCTCCGGCCGGGAGCAGAAGGAGATCAAGGCCCTGCGGGAGTCCTTCGGCATCCGCCCGGCCTTCAAGATGGTGGACACCTGCGCCGCCGAGTTCGAGGCCCAGACCCCCTATTACTACTCCACCTACGACCAGGAGAACGAGGCCGCCGGGGCCAGCCGGGCGGATGATGGCGCGGAGAAACGGAAGGTGCTGGTGCTGGGCTCCGGCCCCATCCGCATCGGTCAGGGCATCGAGTTCGACTACTGTTCGGTCCACTCGGTCTGGGCCTTCAAGCGTCTGGGCTATGAGACCATCATCATCAACAACAACCCGGAGACCGTGTCCACCGACTTCGATGTGGCGGATAAGCTCTACTTTGAGCCGCTGACCGCCGAGGACGTGCAGGCGGTGGTGGAGCTGGAGAAGCCCTGGGGCGCGGTGGTGCAGTTCGGCGGCCAGACCGCCATCAAGCTGGCCCAGGCCCTCACCGACATGGGCGTGCCCATCCTGGGCACCTCCGCCGATGGCGTGGACGCCGCCGAGGATCGGGAGCGGTTTGACGAGATTTTGAACCAGTGCGGCATCCCCCGGGCCGCCGGCCGCACGGTGTTCACCACCGAGCAGGCCCTGGCCGCCGCCCACGAGGTGGGCTATCCCGTGCTGGTGCGCCCCTCCTACGTGCTGGGCGGCCAGGGCATGGAGATTGCCTACAACGACCGCAACATCACCGAGTTCATGCGCATCATCAACCAGGTGGAGCAGGAGCACCCCATCCTGGTGGACAAGTACCTCATGGGCCGCGAGGTGGAGGTGGACGGCGTCTTCGACGGGGAGGAGCTGCTCATCCCCGGCATCATGGAGCACATCGAGCGGGCCGGCGTCCACTCTGGCGACTCCATCTCGGTCTATCCCCCCATCCACATCGAGGACAAGCATAAACAGACCATCCTGAAGTACACCTATGACCTGTCCAAAGCCCTGGGCGTGGTGGGCCTGGTCAACATCCAGTTCGTCATCTATGACGACCAGGTGTATGTCATCGAGGTCAATCCCCGCTCCTCCCGTACCATCCCCTATATCTCCAAGGTCACCGGCGTGCCCATCATCGACCTGGCCACCAGGGTGATGCTGGGGCAGAAGCTGCGCGACCTGGGCTACGGCACGGGCATCTACCGGGAGGCGGACTACTACGCCGTCAAGATGCCGGTGTTCTCCTTCGAGAAGCTCACCGACGTGGATACCGGCCTGGGCCCGGAGATGAAGTCCACCGGCGAGTGCCTGGGCCTGGCCGAGTCCTTCCCCCAGGCGCTGCTCAAGGCCTTCAAGGGGGCCGGTATGAAGGCCCCCAAGAAGGGCGGGCGCATCATCATTACCGTCAAGGACGAGGACAAGGACGAGATGATTGGCATCGCCAGGGGCTTCTATGATATGGGCATTGAGCTTCTCGCCACCAGCGGCACCTGCAAGGCGCTCAACGAGGCGGGCATCCCCGCCCGCTGGGTGGCCCGCGTGTCCGAGGCCCATCCCAACATTCTGGATATGATCGCCTCCGGTACCGTGGATCTGGTCATCAATACCCCCACCCGCGGCCGCCGCCACGACACCGACGGCTTCAAGATCCGCCGCTCCACCGTGGAGCACTCCGTGGCCTGCATCACCGCCATCGACACCGCCCGGGCCATGCTCACCGTCCGCACCCAGGGCCGGGCCGCTGAGCTGCGCCCCATCGACATCACTGAAATCTGAGGGGAGGAAACCGCCATGCGTCTGCACCGCCTTCGCTTTGATATCTGGCTCTGCCTGCTGGTGGCCTATCTGGTGTCCCTGGGCACGGGGGCCGCAGCCTCCGCCCTCAGCGCGGCCACGTATGACGGCTATGCAGAGGTTCACTCCGCTGCTCCTGGCCAGGCGGGCAGTCCTGCCGGGCCAGAGGTTCCCCGGGCACAGAGTATCGCGGAGCTGCTGGAGCTGGATACTTTCACAGTGCTCTCCCAAGGTATTGCCTACCGCAACGAGGGAGCGGGCTATTTTGAGGGCAGCTATCTCTATAATTTGGCCCTCCCCTCCGGGGAACGGGTGGCTGCCCGCATCCATACTGAGAGCGTACAGGATGGAGAGAACTTCGCATCCGGGCAGGTTGTCCTCCCGGTGGGCCGGGTGATTTGGGCCGACCTGGAGGAGGACCCCGCCTTCCTGGAGCAGATCACCTCCGGCTATCCCCTGGACCGCACCGACTTCTACGTGGACATGGCCGGAGAAGCGGTACGCTACAGTCAGGAGGAGCGGACGGAAAATCATGTTATAGTGGTTCAATTGGTTACCGTTCTGGTCTGCTTCCCACTGCTCCATGCCCTGGGCTCCCGCAGCGGGATTTTCCCCGCTTTCTTTCCCTCCGTGCGGAGGGAAAAGGCGGGGCGGAATTGACCCGGCCAGCCGGGAACCTTTTTCCAGTCCCTTCGTCTAAATGAATATCAACGACAGGAGGGAAATGCTTTGAAACGACTGCTGACTTTATCCCTGGCAGCCCTGCTGGCTGCCGGTCTCACCGCCTGCGGAGCGGCAGAGGAGCGCGGCGATTTAGCCGCCAAGCCGGTGCTCTACCTCTACCCGGAGGAGGAGACGGAGGTGACTGTGACCCTGGACTTTGACGGGACGCTCACCTCCACCTACCCGGACTACGGGGATGGCTGGACGGTGACGGCCCGGCCCGGCGGCACCCTCACCGATCCGGCCACGGGCCGGGAATACTACTGCCTGTTCTGGGAGGGGATCACGGATGCGGAGTACGACTTCTCCACCGGCTTCTGCGTGGCGGGGGAGGACACCGCGGCCTTCCTGGAGGACGCCCTGGACAGGCTGGGCCTGACCGAGCGGGAGGCCGACGAATTCATCATCTACTGGCTGCCAAAGCTGGAGGGCAACCCCTACAATCTGCTCTCCTTTCAAACGGAGGCGTACACAAGCTCCGCCGTTTTGACCATCGACCCGGCCCCCGACACCCTGATCCGGGTGTTCCTGGCGTGGAAGGGCCTGGACGCGCCGGTGGAGGTGGAGCCCCAGAAGCTGACCGCGCCGGAGCGCGCTGGCTTCACCGCCGTGGAGTGGGGCGGCGCGGAGGTAGTGCAATGAAGAAGCTGCTGTTGCTGCTTGCGCTCACTTTGCTGGCGGCGGGACTGGCTGGGTGCGGCAATTCCAGTGGAAATGTTGCGGTGCCGGAAAAGCCGGTGCTCTACCTCTACCCGGAGGAGGAGATGGAGGTGACCGTCACTCTGGACTTTGATGGGACGCTGACCTCCACCTATCCTGCGTACGGCGATGGGTGGACAGTGACGGCCCGGCCCGACGGCACCCTCACCAATCCGGCCACGGGGCGGGAGTACTACTGCCTGTTCTGGGAGGGGATCACCGAGGCGGAGTATGACTTTTCCGCCGGCTTCTGCGTGGCAGGGGAGGACACTGCGGCCTTCCTGGAGGACGCCCTGGACAGGCTGGGCCTGACCGAGCGGGAGGCTGACGAATTCATCATCTACTGGCTGCCAAAGCTGGAGGGCAACCCCTACAATCTGCTCTCCTTCCAGACCGAGGCCTACACCGACTCCGCCGGGCTGACCATCGACCCGGCCCCCGATACCCTGATCCGGGTGTTCCTGGCGTGGAAGGGGCTGGACGCGCCGGTGGAGGTGGAGCCCCAGACGTTAACCGCGCCGGAGCGCGCCGACTTCACCGCCGTGGAGTGGGGCGGCGCGGAAGTGGATTGAAGACTGCGCTGAAAAGCCGCCGGACCTGACCGGGTCCGGCGGCTTTTTTACGGAATGCTTGCGCTTTAGGCCGGAATATGGTATCCTAAACTGTAAAAATATCGCCGGGCCTATGGGCATGGCGTGAGAGAAAACGAGAGAAAGAAGGCAAGATGATGTCCCATCAGACCGTGATTGTCCTGGATTTCGGCGGCCAGTACAACCAGCTCATCGCCCGCCGGGTGCGCGAGTGCGGCGTCTATTGCGAGGTCAAGCCCTACACGACCCCGCTGGAGCAACTCCGCGCTATGGAGCCCATCGGCTTCATCTTCACTGGCGGCCCCAACTCCGTCTATGAGGCGGGCGCGCCCAAGGCTGATCCGGCCATCTTTGAGCTGGGTGTGCCGGTGCTGGGCATCTGCTATGGCTGCCAGTTCATGGCCCACGCCCTGGGCGGCCAGGTCACCGAGGCCCACGAGGACACCGCCCGGGAGTACGGCAAGACCGAGACCTATTACGACACCGCCTGCAAGCTCTTCAAAGGCCTGCCGGAGCAGGGCATCTCCTGGATGAGCCACGGGGACTACATGGCCAAGGTGCCCGAGGGCTTCGCCCTCACCGCCCACTCTGACGCCTGCCCCAACGTGGCCATTGCCGACGAGAAGCGGGGCCTCTACGGGGTGCAGTACCACCCGGAGGTCAATCACACCGAGCACGGCGTGGACATGATCCGCAACTTCCTCTATGAGGTCTGCGGCGCCAAGGGCGACTGGACCATGGGCGACTACAAGGAGAGCTCCATCAAGGCCATCCGGGAGAAGGTGGGCGGCGGCAAGGTGTTGCTGGCTCTGTCCGGCGGCGTGGATTCCTCCGTGGCCGCCGCACTGCTGGCCGAGGCGGTGGGCAGCCAGCTCACCTGTGTGTTCGTGGACCACGGCCTGATGCGCAAGAACGAGGGCGACGAGGTGGAGACCGCCTTCTCCAAGTGGGACATCCACTTCGTCCGGGTGGACGCTGAGGCCCGCTTCCTGGAGAAGCTCTCCGGCGTCAGCGAGCCGGAGCGCAAGCGCAAAATCATCGGCGAGGAGTTCATCCGCGTCTTTGAGGAGGAGGCCAAGAAGATCGGCCGGGTGGACTATCTGGTGCAGGGCACCATCTACCCCGACGTGATCGAGTCCGGCGCCGGCGACGCCGCCGTGATCAAGAGCCACCACAACGTGGGCGGCCTGCCCGACTATGTGGACTTCAAGGAGATCATCGAGCCCCTGCGCCTGCTCTTCAAGGACGAGGTGCGGCAGTTAGGCCGCGAGCTGGGCCTGCCTGAATACCTGGTCATGCGCCAGCCCTTCCCCGGTCCCGGCCTGGCCATCCGGGTCATCGGCGATCTGACCAAGGAGAAGCTGGACACCCTCCGGGATGCCGACGCCATCTACCGGGAGGAGATCACCGCCGCCGGCGAGGACAAGAACATCAACCAGTACTTTGCCGTCCTCACCAATACCCGCTCCGTGGGCGTCATGGGCGACGGCCGCACCTACGATTACACCCTGGCGCTCCGCGCCGTCACCACCAGCGACTTCATGACTGCCGACTGGGCCCGTATCCCCTACGATGTGCTGGACAAGATCTCCACCCGCATCGTCAACGAGGTGAAGGGCATCAATCGTATCGTCTACGATATCACCTCCAAGCCCCCCGCCACCATCGAGTGGGAATAAAGTACAAAAGCCCCGCAAGCCCTGATAAATCAAGGGTTTGCGGGGCTTTTTCTGTTTCCGTGGCATTACTTTGGCATTAACGCATCAAATCATCCATCTTTTTGACTGCTTCATCGCTGGTGGTGGGGTACAGGTGTCCATAGGTCCGCAGCGTCGTTTGTATGTCCTCATGGCCCAGGCGCTCTTTCACCAGCAGGATAGGCGTCCCCAGGTGGATGAGCAGGGCTGCGTGGGAATGACGCAGATCATGGAGCCTGATAGGGTCCATACCGGCCTCCGCGCACCCCTTGAGCATCGCCCGCCGGAAGTAGTGCTTCGTGAACGGAAAGAGCCGGTCATCCGGCTGGGGGTCGTATAGGGCGTTCTCATAGGCCCGTATCTCATCGCACAGCTTTTCCGGCAACGGTATCACCCGGCGGCCTCGCTGGGTCTTTGGGTCCGTTATGACCTCTTCGCCCTCTACGCTCTGGAAGTTCCGACGGACGGTGAGGGTCCGGGCCTCCAGGTCTATGTCCTCCGGGCAGAGCGCCAGCAGCTCCCCTATCCGCAGGCCGGTCCAGAACAGAACCGATAGGCCGGTCCGGGCGGGCAGCTTCTTGACGTGGGGTATGAATTGGTTGAACTGCTCCACCGTCCAGAATGACATCTCCTGGGCGTCTTTCTTGCCCACACTACCGGCGAGGCGGGCCGGATTGATACCCAGGCCGTAGTATTTGCAGGCGTAGTTGAATATGGCCGAAAGCTGGTTGTTGATGGTCTTTGCATAGGTCGGAGCCACCTTATCCGCGAGAAGCTGCGATTGCCACTTGCGGACGTGGGCCGGGGTGATCTCATTGAGCGGGAGGTCCCCGAAGAACGGGAGGACCCGGTGCTCGATGAGATACCGCTTGTTCTGCATGGTGGTCCGCTTAAGGCGCGGCTCCATGTCCCCCAGGTAGATTTCTGCGAAAGAGCGAAAGGTCATGTCACAGCTCCGGGCGCGGGTCCGCAAGAACTCTTCCTCAAACGCCTGGGCGTCCTTCTTGCGCTGGAAGCCCCGCTTCTTTTTGAGGCGTCGCTTGCCCTGCCAGTCGGTGTAGTAAAACGACGCGTACCATGTGTTCCTCAGTTCGTCTTTGTATGCTGGAATTTCAATCACCCTTTCGGAAGTCTCCCAAATTCATGCCAGAGCGGGCGCAAGACGGCCCAGGAGCCACGATAGGGGGTCTATGAATATACCAGGACCCCCGGAGCGGAGAAACGCTTATAGGGCCTCCCACGGGCCAAATACGCACAAGCCCCTTTTCAGGAGACCCGGTAGGCCCCCGGCACGTTCTTGAGCCGGACGCCCTCGGACTGCTGGTAGTCCCGGATGAGCTGGGCGATCTCCACAGAGGCGGCGGGGTCCCCGGCTTGCAGCGCCTCCTGGTAGTCGCTCTGGAGCTGGGCAAGGTGGGCCGCCCTCCCCCTCCGGCATACAGGGCAGAGGCCGGAGACCAGGTCCGCGCAGTTTTCGATGGAGCCGCAGCTCCGGCAGCTCAGATAGCCGACAGGCAAGTTTTCCACAGTTCACAACCTCCAATACCGATGTACGCTCTATTCGCGCACGCGCACGCGCATAGAGGAATATTATTATTACTAAGTCTTATATACATACTGTCTTATTATGGGTCCTGATTAAGACCTCATTTTTTGGGTATTCAGTCCTGATTAGGACCCTATTTTTCAAAATAAGGTCCTAATTAAGACCTCATTTTTTGGGTGCCTGTTTTGGCAGGTTGGTTTTCAACAGCTTTTTCACAGAGTTTTCAACAATCAATCTGCAACGACTAAGGCCCTGCACTCAAGGGAGAATGGTGGAAGCGTCACGCCGACCTTTGCATCGGCCAGAGAAAACGTCTTCCCGTCCATGTGCTGGCAGCACGGGCAGGCGCAGACCTTGTACTTGCTCCCGTGGCGGTCTGCGCATAAGGCGGAGGCATAGGACGCGCATCCGAGGCAAGCGCTGTTTAGCTTGTCCTCGTCAATCTCGACACCGATAGAGGCCATGTCGGGAATGACAACGCGGGGATAGTGGCCCATGATGGCGCTCTCTACGACGGCTGCAATAAAGCCCTTGTCGGTGCTCCCGACGTCCGCAAAGTAACGGAAGATTGCTTCGGGGAGAACGTCGGACCCTGCGATAGTGGCTTCGGCTGGCCGTATCTCTGCGGCGGCAGCGGCGAAAGCCTGGGATGAAATCAGGTCCGCCAGGTGGAGGGCCTGCTCTATGCGCTTTTTCTGAGCGGCGGTCTCGTACTGCTCCACCGCGGCCTCCCCTAATTCCGTGAGCAAAAGGCGCGGCTCCAGGGGCAGAGCGCTTATCTCACTCTCCGCGAACTCCGCCAGGATGCGATCTACCAAAGCGCCTTTGTTTCCGCTTGTGGGTAGCCCCTTTCCTTTTAGGGCCTCTTTGAGCCGCTGGACACCCAAGCGAGATAGGTCATCCTCGATGGAGGATTGCACAAGATACCCGTGCTCTACATGAGCATCAACGACGGCAGCGGAGTTGTACTGCAAGACCTTGCCCTTATATCCGTTCCCCGACCGCTTGAGAAAGAGGCCGTCCGGCTGAAATGCTGACATAGAAAAACCTCCTAAGTGAAATCGACGTAAATCACCCGGCCCTCCCGCCGGATGACGCGGCCTCGGCCTGGTCTCTCTTTTTGGTCTCGCCAAGCAGGGGCGCGGTCATCTCCTGGAGACGGCCCAGCAAGAGCACCTGCTCCCGTTCCGGCAGCTTCTCATAAAGCGCCAGCATCTCCCGCCCGTTCTCGGATATTCCGGGGACGGGCGCTTTTTCTGTTTCGCTGCCCGTAAGCAAGAATGACAGCGAGACATCAAAAAATTCGCAAATGGGGACGATGTACTGAGCCGGTATGTCACGACCGAGCTTGAGCCAGTTGTTCAGTGTGGACGTAGATACGCCGATGGCGGCCGCGAGGTCTCTCTGCGTTGCCTTTTGGCCTTTGAGGGCGCATGACACCCGTTCATTTACGGTCATGGACAAGCCTCCTGGAATACAAAATATACAAAAAATAAGGGAAAAACTTTACGCCGTTTTCATCCCCGTTCGGAGATATTTTATTGACAAATCCCCATCCGAGGATTATAATATAATCAAGCCAAAGGAATAAGGTAAAAACCTAAAACGAATGGCCCAGGGACCGGGCCAGAGGATAAAACAGGAAGCGGCAGTGAAAGCCGGGTCGGAAGCGGGCATAGCTCCGGGGATGACCGGCAGGCGGTAACGGCGGTACGAACGGCAACCTCTGGACCACCCCGAAGCCACAAGGCCGGGTGCAACCGGCGGAAAGGAAAACCATGACTAACCGAGAAGCCTACCTGGATGACCTGGATGAGCTGCTGAAAGAAATCGACCAGCTTTTGAGTGCGGTTCCTATCGGCAAGACCAAGCTGGAGCATCAGGCGCGGGAACAGGCAGAAGATGTGGCCGGAAGAGCCAGGGCCACTATCAACTGCATGAAGCGCGATTACATCATCGCTGAGTGATGACCGCCCGCCCCGGAGGTACGAGGGCAGAAAGGATAACTAACCTATGGAGCCAAGGACAATCACCCAGGCCGAGGCCGCCGATCTGCTGGCCTCCGGCTATGAGACCGGGCGGTATGAGCCGCTGGGCCTCTTCCTGGTGGGAGAGGCCGGTGGCACCTGGACCGGGATTGACAACAGTACCGGCCACGCCTGGACGGAAGAGTTTGGAACCCAGGCCGAGTGCCTGAAATGGCTGAAAGGAGAGAACACGGTGTTTACTTTGGATGAGGCGGTCAGCCGGATTTATGAGCTGTCCGCAGAGGCGCACATGAACATAGCCCGCAACCTCAAGGAGCGCCGGGCCTGGTGTGAGAAGCATCTCAAGAACTACCAGACCATCAAGCGGGCCTTTGAGAAAGTGCTCGACATCCGGTATGCGGAGCGCCTGGAGGTCTACCGCTACTACTACGGAGAGAGGGAGGCGGTGCGGCATGGCTAAAAGGCCAAGCGTCCTGTCTTTCCTCTGCTGCATCGGAGCGGCGAGCGAGGACATCCCCGTGACCGTCAAGGAGGGGCCTAAAACCCTCGGAACCGCAAAGAGCCTGCGGTGGCTGGAGCTTCACGGGTCCCCCGGAGTTTTGGAAGCCCGCCTGGAGTATGCAATCATCGGGAGGCAGGAAATCACTCTTCAAGTCCGGCTCAAAGACTACAACACCAAGAGGCCGTAAACCGCCGGTGCAACGGCGGCCAAACGCGAAAGGAGCTAACCATGAAATTCCTCGAAACCAGAACCGAGATCGCCAAGGCGATTAACTTCAAGCAGTACCCCACCATCCGCATCGACGTGAGCAAGACCGATGACTACGGGATCGTCGGCACCCACGTCCTCATCGACAACGGGACCTTCCGCACCGGTGAACCCTACTACGTCCGGGCGACCATCCGGGCTTTCCGTGACGAGGGCTACTTAAAGTTCAAGAGCTACGGATGCTGTCTACACGCCGATTTCACCTACTACGACATGGAGAAAATTCTCGATTATGCCAACGTCCCCGTCATCAAGGCGGACCAGGAAATCCTTGTGTGCCTGTTAGACAGCGTGAAGCGACTGGTCTACAAGCCAGTGGTGCTCAAGACCGGCGCACAGGTAGACCCGCACTGCCAGACACCCCTTACCCTGGAGAAGTTCATGGTCCCGGACGTGATTGGAGGTAACTAACTATGGCAACCAACATCAAGGACAAAATCGCTAAGCTGCTGGCCCTGGCAGAAAGCCCGAATGAGAACGAGGCCAGGGCCGCGTTGCTCAAGGCCCGCGAACTCATGGCCGAGCACAAGCTCAGACCCGAGGACGTCAAAAAGGCCAAAAAGGAAAAGGTCATCCGCAAGGTCCTGGACATCACTTGCACCGCCATGACCAATCCCTGGGCCGCGTCCCTCTCCGCTGTTGTTGCGGAGCATTACTGCTGCCGAGCCTACCGCTACCGGAGCGCCGGTAGCAAGAAGAACAAGATTGGCCTGGTGGGGCTGGAAGAGGACTTCGAGATTGCCCAGCGAATTGTGATATACGCCCATGAGTGTGTCATGGCCGGTATCAAGGCCCAATTCGTCAGGGACCCCAAGGACCCTCCAGGAACCTACCGCGAGAAGTGCAACGCCTATGGCTGGGGGTTTGCCCGGGGAGTGAACAAGGCTTTTCGGGAGCAGGAAGAGCAGCACCAGGAATGGGGCCTTGTGATGGTAGTCCCTCAAGCTGTGGATGACAGCATGGCCGACATGGGGAAAAAGACGCAGTTTGGCACTGAGCAGACCGGCGGCTGGCGCGACGCCTACCGCGCCCTGGGCTTTCAGGACGGCAGACGGTTTGACCCCGCATCCCGCCTGTCTGATGGTGTTCCTGGACAGCTTATGATTGGAGGTTGATACCGATGAAGTGCAAGAACTGTGGCTGCGAAGTCATCCGCATCCGGTCGGGAGGGCGAAGCGTCGTTTGCGACGCCGCTCCGATCACCTACTGGAGCGTCCGGGATGGAGCCTCGATGTCAGAGATGTTATCCCTGCTGACCCCGAACGGGGAAAGCATCTACGGGACGCCTGCTGGAAAGCTGGAGAACGCCGTGGGTGTGGCCTACCACCCCCACACTTGCGGACTGCTGCCCATCTTCCACCGTGGCAGGGATAGCTGGAGCCGCCCGGTCTACGATGACGGAACGGGCCGCCTCCTGGTGGACGTGGACCCGCGAGCTGGCCGGAAACCAGACATCTGCACGAAGCAGGGCAACGCCTTTGACGGTGAACCCTGCGACCCGGTAGATGGAGATTTTATCTTCATTCCGCGCCGGGACACCTGGTAACAGTATATACCAGAACGACCCAAAAAACAAGCCGTATAAATTAGATACAAGGAGGAACCAAGCATGAGAACGGCAAACCGAGTTAAGCCGAAGACCGACTTCGGCATTGAGGTCCGGCTCTTCACCGCACAGACCGGAATGACGGTGAAAGAGCTGGCCGAGCGGTCCGGCGTCAAGTACACGACGCTGATTGAGACCACCACGGGCCGCTGTGCAGGCCACCAGCTCATCCCCATTGTCCGGGAGTACATGGCGAACTACGAGCAAAAGGAGGCATGACCCATGGCGATGAAGCCCCTCAAGACCGCCCACGATATGTTCTACTTCGTGGAGGACGTGATGCAGATTTTGGGCTATTCCAAGTCTAAGAGCTACAAGGTCATCAAGAGCCTCAACCGCGAGCTGGAGAACCAGGGCAAATGCACCTGTGACGGGCGCGTCATCAAGCGGTATTTCCATGAGCGCTACGGCCTGGATGAGCTGAACGCGTCCGCGAGACGGGGGGCGTAGCCATGGAGAAGAGCAAGAGACGCCGGAGCTATGCCCGCGCCTACTACCGGCTGTCCGTCCTCTGCCTTGCGGCCATGGTGACGGCCCGCCTCATTCTACTGATGATTGATGTCATCCAGCTTCAAATCCAGACCGCCGGGGCTTTTTCAATCCCCGCGAGCGCGGCAATCTTGGTATTCACCGGCTGGGAGCTGAGAACCTGGACCGGTCAAGGAAAGGAGAAAAAATCATGTGGACCTACAAGTGTGACCGCTGCGGAGCGGCGCTTGACCCCGGAGAGCGGTGCGACTGCCAGGACCGCCCGGCCAAGTACAACGGCAAGCCGATCTTCACCCAGGAGAACTTCAACTACTCCGAGGCCAAGATAGGCGACTATGTGGAGCAGGCCGTTGTGGATGACGCCATGGACTGTCTGCCTCCGGCCTCGATGAGCGCCCGGTGCGCTCAGATGGGCGAACCGTACTCCCACCGGGAGGACCCGGAGACCGGGCGGCTCCGGCCTACTTACTACACGTTCAAGCGTGTGGCCGGAGAGCGGCCTAACGGTATCTGGCAATTCTGCGGCTGCTGCTTCCAGGGCGAGACCGTCCCCCGTGGCAAGGACCCGATCTACTGCTGAGAGGGGGCCGAAACGATGAAGCGAAGCTGCGGGGGGGGGTACTATGTGCAGGCGTCAGACCCTCACGCCCCTGTCTCCGGCGGAACGGAGCGTAGCCGAGCAGCATTACCGGCTTGTGGAGTGGTACGTCAGACATCGGGGCCTCCCGGTGGATGAATACCTCGACGTTGCCGTGTTCGGCTATCTGCTGGCTGTGAAGCGGTGGTTTGCCCGCCCGGACCTTTACCGTTATGAGTTTACCACCATCGCCTGTGCTGCCATGCGGAGTGCAATCGGCAACGAGCAGCGCAAGCAATCCAGGCGCATTAAGACTGTGAGCCTGGATGACCCCATCCCAGGCACGGACGGCATGACCTGGGAAGACATCATCACCGAGAACCATCTTGTGTACTCGGCATAGGAGGAATAAGCGTGAAAATAACCTACAATCTGCAAGTGCTTCCCCAGCGGAAGAATAGCCGCAAGGACAGCGAAGAGACAACTGCGCTCAAGGCATTCCTCGCGGACAGCGAGAAAAAGAACATGGTCTTTGAGTACGATACCCCGCAAGAGGCTAAGAAGCGCTATGACAGTATGCGGAACTACCGCAACGCCAACAAGCTCCAGGACATCTACGATATGTGGCGCTCGGACGCCCTGATCTGCATTGTGAAGACCAAGAAAGGAGCCGCGAAGAAATGAGCTACCATACCATCAACGAAGAGGCCGCCCGCCGCGCCAATGACATGAACAGCTTTCGGGACTACAAGGCCGGGAGCGCGACCGCCGAGTACCGTCGTATGGTGGACGCGGCTACCGAGCTGGCCGAGCGCCAGAAGCAGCGCGTGGACCCCATGTACCATGAGAAAATCGACCGGCTGCTGGAAATCTACTGCCGCAAGCTGGCCGAGAACATGAACGCCAGTTACTCCATCGAGGCCCGCTGCCCCTCCATCCTGATCTCCGGCGGCGGTAACTTCCCGGTCCGCAAGAAAGAGAGGCAGAACGCGGCCAGAGACCGCAACCTGGAAGAGTGGAACTACATCCAGGGCTTGCTTGATAAAATCCGCAGCGTCGGCACCGGCGGTATCAGCTCCGATGACCCGCAGGCCGTAGAGAAGCTGGAGGCGAAGCTCGCCGCCCTGGAGAAGCACCAGGAGCTGATGAAAGCCGCCAACGTCGCCATCCGCATGAAAGACCCTACCGAGGGAGACGCCAAGCTCGCGGAGCTGGGCTACACCCCGGAGGACATCGCCAAGCTCAGAGAGCCGGACTTCTGCGGGCGCATTGGCTACCCTGCCTACTTGCTCCAGAATAACAACGCCAATATCCGGCGCATCCGTGGCCGGATTGAAGAACTCAAGAAGCGAACCGAGAACACCCCGGAGGGCTGGGAGTTCGACGGGGGCCGGGTCGTGGTGAACACCACGGAGAACCGCCTCCAGATCATCTTCGATGGGAAACCCGACGCGGACATCCGAACCGAACTCAAGGGAGAGGGCTTCCGGTGGGCGCCGTCGCAAGGCGCATGGCAGCGGCAGTTGACCGACAACGCCATGAGAGCCGCCCGCCGGTTGAAGTGCATCGCGCCCCAGGTCTGAACCATCTACCAAAATCATACCAGAAAGTGGGTGAATGAGAGTGGCTATCGCAGCAACAAAAAAGCCTCCCGCATATCTGCGGGAGGCAAGGATGAGGGCTGGATTTGTCAGCCGGGGAACGGCGTCAACCGTTGTTCCGTATTCGCCGGAGACCATAGGACGCCATGAGCGCGGCGACGTGGAGATGGAGCCAGAAGACGCCCTGGTCTATGCGGAGTGCTACCAAAGCCCAGACATCCTACCCAGGTATTGCGCTACCTGTCCGGTAGGACGGGCAATCGGGAGAACGGCCACCGACCGCCCTCTTGCCCATGCGACGCTCAGGGTTCGGCGGCTCATCGAGGACGGTCAAGATGTAGCCGACCGCCTGGAGGAAATCGCCTTTGACGGCGTGATAGACGCCTCTGAGCGGACCGACTTTATGGAGGCCCTGGACTTCCTGCGGAAGCTGGAAGAGAGTATCAACGACATCATCTTGATTGGCTTAGGAAAGGAAAAGGCCGCCCCCGGTGCAACGGGAAGCGGCCAAGCGCGAAAATAACTAACCTGGAGTTATTGTAGCACATTCCTACCGGCCCTGTCAAGCCGAAAGGAGATTACCCAATATGGAAAATGCCATCGTCCAACTCAACAAGTACCCCAAGGACAAGTACAACGTCCTGGTCCCAGTCACCACCATGCAGGTAGCGAGCAACCTTCAGCGGATTACCGTCTCGGAGGTCCAGCTCGACGTCCGGCAGGACAGCTCCAACCGAGGGCCGAGCAAGGACATCTACTACGAAAAGTCCAGCAGCGCCTTTGCCATCACCAAGGTAGGCGGCATGAAGCTGGCTGCGGCGGCCAACATCAGCATCGTGGACACCGCCACCGAGCGGACCGAGGGCTGTCAGAGGTGCATTGAAATGGCACGAGCTACCGGAAAGCCCAGGGTGTGCGGGACCTGTGAGCACGTCCATGACGTGGCCGTCACCGTGACTATCCGGGTCCCGGAGCCGTCCGGCGGCTTCCGGCTGATGAAAGCCACCAAGGAGATTGACTGCACCCTGGAGGCTGCCGGGATGAAAGACGGAGCCAACGGTCAGCAGTTCCGACGCTTCCTCCCCCACCGCACCGCCATGGCCGAGAGCAAAGCCTTTATGCGGGCTATCCGGGCCGCCCTGGGCCTGGCCGGGACCTACGCCTATGAGGAATTGAAAAAGCCCTTTATCGTGGCCCGCGTGGTCCCCAACCTGGACGCCCCGGAAATCAAGCAGGCCGTGGCGAGCAACTACCTCCAGTCGATGGGTATGCTCTTTGAGATGCCCGCCCAGGCGTCCAGGGCGGGCCTCCCGGCGGCGCAGACCGCCGAGACCGTCACCCCCTACGATGATGAGGGGCCTATGCCCTGGGATGAGGCACCGGAGGAACCGGAGGATAGCTGGAGCGGATCGCCGGAGTACGGTGCGGTCCCGGATTGGGCAGACCCGGAGCCGCAAGGCGTGTTCTGTTCGGAGTGCCGCCGGGAGATTACCGGCGGGCAGAGCAGGAATGGCCGCAAGTGGAGCGCGGAGGACATCGTAGGGTACAGTCAGCGCACCTTTGGGCGGGTCCTCTGCCCTGAGTGCCAAGAGAAGATGAAAGGAGCGCAGAGGAGATGAGCGTGATTGAATTTGCCCGGCAGCGCATGGAAGAGGAAAGCCGGGAGCCGGACGGCGGAGATTGCCGCTATTGGCGGGCCTACCTGGATGGAGCCTTAGCTCAGGCCAAGGAAGACGCGAGAAAGGAGGCGGACCATGATTAAGATACTGCACACCGGCGACATTCACCTGGGGGACCTGGCAGGCCCCACCAAGGACGGCGCAAATCTGCGCCGCCAAGACACCTTGCGGTGCATGGACGCCATCGTGAACAAGGCCCGGACGGTGGGGCCGACCGTGACTATCATCGCGGGCGATCTCTTCAATCGGTCCCGCGTGTGGGCCGATACCGCCCTGGATGACGTCAACGACGCTATTTCCCGCTTCATCGTCCCTCTGTGCGAGTACAGCGACGCGGTGGTGCTGCTGTTCGGCACGATGAACCATGATAACCCCCGCGCCTTTGAGGTCATCCGCAAGGCGACGCTGGACCTCAAGAACCTACACATTTACACCGAGCCGAGGGTGGAACGCCTGGTGACATCGGAGGGGCCGGTCCAGATCATGGCCGTCCCCGGCTTCGACAAGGCGCGGCTGCGCCTCTTCTGCCCCGGCGCCGACAAGGAGACGGAGAACCGGAACGCCACCGCCCTTGTCAACGACATCATCCTGGGGCTGGCTACGGAGCTGGACAGGAGCCTCCCCTCCATCCTCACGGCCCACTACACGGTAAGCGGGAGCGAGGCCGACAATGGCAGCACGTTCCTTGCTGGACAGGACGTGGTGGTCCTCCCGGCCACCATCGACGCGGCGGGCGTGGACCTGGCCTGCTTCGGCCACATCCACAAGCCCCAGCGCCTCAGCTCTACCACACCGGCCTACTACTGCGGAAGCGTGAACCAGCTCACTTTCAACGATGAGGGGACCGCTCATGGCTTCTGGCTGCACCAGCTTTCAGACGGAGACCGGAGCGTGGCCTCGGAGTTCCAGCGCACCCCGGAGCGAGTACACCGGACGGTGACGATGAAGCAGCAGGACGTGGCCGACTTCATCTCCAGCGGTACCCTCAATCCTGGGGACGTGGAGGGGCGCGTGGTCCGGGTCCGGTATTCCTGCACACTGGAGCAGGAAAAAGCCTTTAACCGGGCCGAGCTGCAAAAGCGCCTGATGGACGCCGGCGCGTTTTATGTGGCCGAGATTATCCCGGATGACGTGGAGGCCCTGGACGCCAAGGACCAGCTCACAGAGCACGACGGCCCCGCCGAGTGCCTGTCACGCTGGCTGGAGACCAACGACATTACCGGCGAGAAAGCGGCCCGCCTCATGGAGCTGGCCGCGCCGATCATCAAGCAGGCCGACGATGGGCGCGAGGACAGCAAACACGCCGGAGCCTTTATGCCCCGGACGATTGAGGTCAGGAACTACCGGAGCTACACGGAGGCATCCTTTGACTTCTCCCCGGTACACATGGCGATGGTGAACGGCCAGAACGGTGTCGGCAAGTCCTCCCTCTTCATGGACGCAATCGCAGACTGCCTCTACGAGCAGACCCGGAAAGAGGACATCGGCGGCTGGGTCCGCGACGGGACGAAGAGCGGCAGCATCACCTTTACCTTTGCCCTGGGCGGACAGGACTATCGGGTCATCCGCACCAGGACCAAGAGCGGGCGCGGCACCTTGGCCCTCCAGCGGTGGAATCCAGAGGGAGACGCCTGGGCAGATGAGAGCGACACCACCATGAAACTGACCCAGGCCCGCATTGAGCGGCTGCTCGGTATGGACTGCAACACCTTTTGCAGCATCGCCCTCATTCGGCAGGACGCCTACGGCCTCTTCCTGGACGCCGACAGCGACCGGCGCATGGAGGTCCTGTCTGCACTCCTGGGCCTGGACATCTACGGCAGGATGGAGGACATCGCCAAGGCGTCTGCTACGGAGCAGCGCCGCTCCATCGCCGCCCTCAAGGAGCGTATCAACGTCCTGGGCGAACAGATCAGCGAAAAGGATGAGTTGCTGGATGAGGACATGGTGCTGTCCGAAGAGATGGACGAAGCTGTCCACGACGTAGCATCCGGCGAGGCGGACCTCCGGGCGCTGGAGAGCGCCGAGGCCCTGCTTGCCGAAGTGATACGGCAGGCCGAGGACAAGGACACCCAGGCCAAGGAATACGACCGGGAGCGCGACAGAAAGGCCCTGGAGCTGGAGAAACTGGAGAGCCAATACCAGGACGCCCGCCACCTTGCAAACGGTCTCAGAGACGCCCAGGACGCCGCTGAGAGGGTCAAGGCGGCACGGGCCAAGCTCCAGGACCTCTCCCCCAAGGTAGACCGGGACAAGGAGCTGCTAAAGGAGCTGTCCCGCCTCCGGGGTGAAATCAACAAGGCAGAGCTGGACGCAGAGGCGGCCCGGAGAAAGCTCCGGCAGTACCAGGACATCATCGACAGAAAGCCGGACGTGGAGGCGGCTCAGGCCGCGCTTGACGCCCTGGCCCCGGCAAAAGCAGAGGCCCAGGAGCGGCTTGCCAAGTCCTTTGAAACCACCAAGGCGCTGCTGGCCGCACGGGAGGCAAAGGACAAACACCTGGCAGACAGCCGGGTCCGCATCGGGGGGCTTCAATCCCGCCTTGCGGCGGCTCAGGCCGAGGCCGGGAAGCTGGCCGACAGCGGTTGCCCTGTGCCGGAGACCGCTACTTGCAAGTTCCTGGTGTCCGCTGTGGCGGCTCAGGCCGCTATCCCGGAGCTGTCCTGCTCCCTGGAAACCATGAAAGCAGAGGACCGCGCCCGGTATGAAGAGTTGACGAAATCCTATGAAGAGGCCCTGGCAGCGCATGAGGCCCTGGGTAATCCGTCGGGGGACCTGGCGGAGCTGGAGGCCAAGGAGCATACCTACCGGACCGTGACCGCCATCGCGCCGCAGATCGCGGCGGCAGAAGCGAAGCTGGAGGAAATCTCCGCCTCCATCCAGTCCGCTGAGCAGACCGCCCAGGACGCCAAGGGGCGGACTGTGGAGATTGACACGGAGCGGGCGGCCCTGGGGCTGGCGGTCATCGAGTACCAGGCCGCGCAGAAGAGCATTGAAGACGATGACCCCATCGCCGGACATCTGGCCGACTGCCAAGCGGCCGGCGCGACCGCCGACGCCTTGGAGCCGCAGCTTGAGCGCCTGCGCCTGGAGATTGCGGAGCTGACCCGGAAAGTCATCACCGCGCACCAGGAGGCCGAGGACATCCGGCAGCGAGCGCCGAAAGCGCCTGGGGACGTTAAGGGCCTGCGGGCCGCCCTGGAGAGCCGACGGAAGAGCCTCACCGAATTTGCTACCCAGCGCGGCGTCATCAAGGCCAAGCTGGAGGCGATCTCCGAGGCCGAGGCGCAGACGGCGAAGCTCCGGCGTGACATCGAGGACGCGGCGGCCACCTTGAATGACTATACGGTGCTTACTCAAGCCTTTGGCCTGGACGGTATTCAGTACATGATTATCCGGGGTGTGGTCCCGGAGATTATGCGGCAGAGCAACGACATCCTGGCCGCCATGACCGGCGGGCGTATGGCCGTTGACATCCGTACCGAGCGCGAGCAGAAGAGCACGAAAACGGTAGTCAACAGCCTGGAGGTCTGGATTAACACCATCACCGGCGGGAACCGGCCCTATCAGTCCCACAGCGGCGGCGAAAAGGTGAAGATAGCCCTGGCCGTCACCCTTGGCCTGGCCGACGTCAAGGCACGGAGGGCAGGCGTCCAGCTCGGTATGCTCTTCATTGATGAGCCGCCCTTCCTGGACGCGGACGGGACGGAGGCTTACGCGGACGCGCTGGTGAACATGGCGGCCAGAAACCCCAATATGCGGATTTTGGCTATCTCCCATGACCCGACCATGAAAGCGCGGTTCAGTCAAAATATCATCGTGACCGGCGGCGAAGACGGTAGCTCTGTAACGATGGAGTGAAACCCATGAGGCCGGGCGGCCTCAAATCCACGGAAAGGAGGGGTCCGCCTGAGGTACATCATGGAGCACCGAGCTTTCGCCAACCGCATGAGGCGGACCCCTCTATCCATGGCCGCGCAGCTCCTATGGTACAAGCTGATGGATTTAGCCAATAGCCTGCGCTGGCCGGAGCACTTCTCCCTGGACAACAGTAGGCTATGCACGATGATAAACACCAAATCAAGGACCACCACCATAGCGGCCCGACAGGAGCTTATAGACGGCGGTTATCTGGACTTCACCCCAGGCATCAAGGGGCGGCCCAGCACCTACCATCTCCGCTCAGTGGAAGAGATGGAGGGCTGGCAGCCGCCCCCGGATGACCTGGAGGGAGACTTCCTGGCAGAGTTCAAAGAGGACCCGACAAGCTATTTCGGCTACACGGAGGCCCTGAGGGTGGAGCTTGCGGAGACCACCGCCCACCTGTGGGCAGAGTTCTTCCCAGGCAAGACCCCTGGGCCATACGATGAGAAGCGGACGTTCTTTCAGATCATGGTCCAGTCTCAGAATGAGGATGGAGAGTGGTCCATGTCATTCCCGGAGGAAAACAAGGAGCTGCTGGGCTATGCCTTTGAACAGGGCCGGAAGCGTGGGAAGCTCTTTTGGGGGTACATTGAGAGCGTCATGCGAAATCTTAGGGACTGTGGCATTAAAACCGTAGAGGAAGCCTACGAAAACGAAGAAAAATTCTATGAACGGAGAGGATGGAACAAGTGAAAGAACGGACGATGACCCTTGCTTGCGGCGCTCTGTGCGCCCTGGTGTTTGTGAGCGCCCTATTTACGCCGGGGCAGGCCAGAGGCGCGGCCTTTGCTGAGCCTGCGGACGCGACGGAGCTTCCGGTCCTGATGGTGGACCCGACGCCTACCCTCACCGCATCGCCGGTCCCCACCGTCTCGCCCTATCCCGGTTGGACCGAGGAAGATGTTGAGATGCTGGCCTGCGCGATCTACCAGGAGGCGGGCGGGGACGCCTGCTGCGACCTGTGCCGCCATCGTGTGGGCGATGTCATCCTGAACCGGATGGAGGACGACCGTTTCCCGAACACCGTGGAGGAAGTGCTCACGGCCTACCGGCAGTATGGGCGCTTTTACTGGACCGGCGTAGTGTGGCCGGACCGGGCCGTCGAGCCTGGAGAGGCCCACGCCGTTGCGCGGGCCTGGGAGACCGCACGGGACGTCCTGAGCGGTGAGCACTCGGACCTTTACGGGCAGGGGTACATCTACCAGGCCGAATTTGAACAGGGAGCCGACGTCATCTACTGCGAGGACTGCGGTATCTACTTTGGGAGGTAAGCCGAGGATGGAAAAAGATACGCCTGTATGCTCGGAGTGCCATTACATGGAACTGATGGGATGGGCAAAGCTCACGGCAAATAGCTGGCACAGAAAAGGCCCTCGGGGTGAATGTGTATGCAGACACCCGGACGCGCTGGAGGCGTTCAAGAGGACGTGTCCGCGCAGTCCACGTATGCCGGGTTTCATCGACTTTACTGCACCGGGAGAAAGTGTTCCGCAAATCAAGACATCTCCCCGGTGGTGTCCGAGGCGCATCCGCTAAGGAGGTGAGGCCCCATGAGCAAGACAGTTCCACGCCGATGCAAGCTCTTCAACTGCGACCGGCGGCACGGAAACATCTGCTGCGCTGATTGCGGCTACCGGGATAAGAACTGCAAGAACCCCTGCTTGAACCACCCGACCCGGTGCGGACAGGTCAAGCCACCACAGATAACCCACGGCCAGAAGCCGGGGAAATAAAAATCAGGAGGAATTTACCATGCAAGAGCAAAAGAGGACTTTCAAGTACGGAGACGTGTTCCACGTGGCGGGTCTGGACTGGATTGTGCTGCGGACTACCCCGGCGCCGACGCCGGGCTGCTCCGATCTCTACTTCTGCGAGGCCACCGAAGACGTCTTCCAGGCCCCCTTTGATGAGAATGACTGCAACGACTGGAACAAGGCGAGCCTGCGGAAGCGGCTCAACGGCGAGTTCCTGGATAACCTCATCGCTGAATGCCCCGGCCTGAAAGACGCCATTGTCCCCACCTACCGCGACCTGACCGCCGATGACGGCCTCCGGGACTACGGAAACTGTCTGGACAAGGTAACGATGCTCACCGCCGATGAGTACCGGCAGACCCGCGATCTGCACCCCGCGCCGGAGCATTGGCGCTGGCTCATCACGCCGGACGGGACACCGAAGAGTTCCGGGACCTCTTTCGTGCGCTTCGCGATCTCGGACGGGAGCCTCGGCAGCGGCAGCGCGTGCCGCGGCAGCGGGGGTGTGCGCCCGGCTTTAACTCTGAAATCTGACATCTTGGCATCTATCCTTGACGCCGAGGACAAGAAGAGAGCGGCAGAAATCCGGCCCGCCGACGGTCCGCAGCCTGGAGTGGATGAGACCCCGGAGCAAGCGGAAATGGCCCTCTATGAGCAGGCCGTGGAGCAGTTCGGGGAGAGCGCTCAAATCCTCATGGCGGTGGAAGAGATGAGCGAGCTGCAAAAGGCCCTACTCAAGTATCTGCGCTTCAAGGACCATGAGCAGGGCGATGAGGCGGAAATCCTGGCGGCGATCTCCGAAGAGAGGGCCGATGTGGAAATCATGCTGAACCAGCTCCACGTCATCTTCGGTGACAACGCCGACATGGAGATTGCCAAGCTGGAGCACCTTTGCGAGCTGCTGGGTGAATGACGATGCTGCTGTTTACGTGGACCCTCTTCATCCTGATTACATTCGCTGGCTTTTGCTACACCTTTGGGGGCAAGACCATGAATGACCGGAGCAACGGCGCAAAGGTTACATCTGCGGGCCTGCTGGCCCTGTCTATTCTAATCGCGTTTGGAGTGTAGCCTATGCACGATGAAGTGTTCACCATCCCGGCCCGCCGGTGCAAGCGGTGTGGAGGTCTGCTGACATCCTCCCAGGGCTTGCGGGATGGGTACGGTCCCTGCTGCCTGCGGAAGATAAAGCAGGAAGAGGCCGACCGGAAGATGATGGAGAACCAATGCAGCTTATTTGACATGGGGGCCACCGCCCCCAAGCGCGAGGGAGACTGACCTATGAATATTCACAAAACCGACATTGAGTGGTGCAGTCACACATGGAACCCCGTAACGGGGTGCAAGCACGGGTGCGAATACTGCTACGCCCGGCGCATGGTGTCCAGGTTTGGCCCGCACCCCTGCGAGCGGCCCATCATTGAGCCACTGGAGGTACTACCCAAGGGGACCGGGTGCTACTACGTGGAGCAGCCTACCAAGCTCTGCGACGAAACCGGGGAGCCTGTGCGCTCTACCGCGTACCCCAAGGGTTTTGCCCCCACCTATCACGCCTACACCATGGACTATCCTGAGAAGCGGAAGACACCTGCGCGGATCTTCGTCTCCAGCATGGGAGACCTGTTCGGGGAGTGGGTGCCGGACATCTGGATTGAGGATGTCTTCGCCGCCTGCAAGCGAGCGCCGCAGCATACTTACCTGTTCCTCACCAAGAACCCGCAGAGGTATCTTGACATGGGCCACGCCGGGAAGCTTCCCATGGAGCGGAACTTCTGGTACGGGACCACGATCACCAGCCCTGAGACGGAATACTTTGGAGCTTCCTGCGTCAACACGTTCTTGAGCATTGAGCCGCTGCTGGAGCCGTTCAGCGCGGATGACTGTGCCGGTTTCCGGCGGTTGGGCGAGCCTCTTTGGGTCATCATCGGAGCCATGACCGGGCCGGGAAGCAAGCGAAAGCAGCCGAAGCGGGAATGGGTAGAGGCCATCGCGGAAGTTGCTCAGTCTGCCGGGGTCCCCGTCTTTATGAAAAACAGTCTGAAAGACCTGTGGGGCGGCCCTCTCATTCAGAAGTACCCGGAGGGCATGGTACGGGTAGACGGAGAATAACTGGAGGGAGAACTATTGAAGAAGCGAAGCTGCCGGAGGACCGGCTTTGAACAGGAGCAGCACGACCGGGCAATCCGGGTGCGGAAGATGACCGACGCTCAGCTCTGCGCCTACCTGGATGAGCTGGAGGCCCACAATCAGCCTATCGTCATCTCGCAGGATGAGCTTGAGAAAGTCATCAACGGCTTTATTGACAGCCTGGCTACCAGGAGCGGCACCGGCCTGCGGGTCAGCGACGCCACCATCCGCAAAATCCGGGCCATGGCCGTTGAAAATGGCTACCTCCGGCCTACTGGCGGAGGCGAGGCATGAGCGAGCACCGAAAGAAAATCACCATCCGCGTATCGTCGCAGACAGCCTACCACCTGGAGGCTGAGGCCGAGCGCCTGGGCATATCCCCTGGGCGTGTGGTGGATGAGCTAATGAGGGCGGCCAAATCCTGTGGAGAAGTGTGTGGAATTTGTGGAAAACACCACAAAAAACAACCAAATAAGCCTTAAAAGTTAGGAGAGTAAACAATGAGCATCTACGGTGCGGCGCTGAGAGAGCTTGAGCAATACCGGAGGGATGAAGCGGCGGGCCTGCTGCTTCGTCTGCCGGTCCCCCTGGGGGCTACGGTATGGCGGGTACGGGACAACCCAGCCTGTCACTACGGGGTCCGGGAGGCCGAGAAATTCCTCTTTGGCCGAGTAGTCACCCCGCGCCGCATCGTGGAGCCTACCCCCTTTACCCTGGCTCTGCTGGACGCCTGGGGAAAGACAGTATTCTCCACCGAGGCTGAGGGGAGGACGATGTTAGAGCATGACACCAAGCGAGAGGGCGAAAGCAGCCCTTAGATACCAAAACCGGAAGAACCGCGCCCAGGGAGCCTTTTTTGAGCAGATGATAAACGGGGCCTGTGACTTCTACCGGAGCCGCCAGATCGCGGACATTGAGAAGACGCCGGAGCCGATGCAACCGACTAAGGACCTGGGCGGCGGGAAGTTCATCGCGCACTACACCAGCACGGCCCAGGCCGACTACAAGGGCTTTCTGTTCGGAGGCCGAGCGGTCAACTTCGAGGCCAAGTACACCGACGTTGAGAAGATGACCCAGGACCGTGTGACAGCGGACCAGACGGAGCGCCTGGAGCGGGCGCATCAATTCGGAGCCGTGGCCTTTGTCCTGTGTTCCTTTGGGTCCGTGGGATTTTACCGCGTCCCCTGGACAGTCTGGCGGGACATGAAAGGCCAGTTTGGGCATAAGTACATCACGCCCCAGGAGGCAGCGCCCTATGAGGTCCGCATCGGCGGCCCCGGTGTGCTGCTGTTCCTGGAGGGATTGGAGGACAGACCATGAGTAATTTCCAGAAAGACGTCCAGCTTCTTGCGGACCTCCAGGGCCTCATTGAGAAGCGGGAGAAGCAAGTCAACCCGCCGGAGGGCAGCACCGCCATCATGGGCGCGATCTCGCCGGTGCTGCGGGCCGCTATGCCGGCCGCACAGAAAGCGGCCCAGCGTGAGCTTGACATCCTGGTCCGGGTGAAAAACCGCCTGGGCGAGCTGATGGAGGGTCAGAGATGAGCGCCCGCCGGGAGAAGCGCCTCCGAGCGCTGGAACGCCGGGTGGAGGCGCTGGAGACCATCGCCGCTACTCCGGTGTTCATCCACACCCAGGGAGACGGCAAGGAGGACTACGTTTTGGAAGCCGTGTGGAGCAAAGAGACAGCCGACACCTACCCCGACAAACGGCTGAGCCTGCTGGACCGGCTCAAGAATATTTTTACTGGAGGGCATGAAAAATGAAACAGTACATCGGGACCAAGATTATTGAGGCTGAGCCTGCCTACCGCTGCATGGACGGCCAGGGGCACATTACCATCACTGATGACCCGTCCGAGGCGTTCCCCAACTTCCCCAGCGTGGAGGACGGCTACCGCGTCCAGTATGCGGACGGGTATGTGAGCTGGTCCCCCAAGGACACGTTTGAGCGGGCCTATCTTCCCCTGGAGGTCAACACGGAGCTGCGAACTTGCAAGCCCAGCATCAGTCAGGAGATGGTGGATAACTTCATCCTGGAGACCTGGACGCAGACCGCTGGGGAGAAAACCACCATCGTCCGGGCCATGCTGCGGAATGGCTTTGAGCTGGTGGAGGCGTCTTCCTGCGTAAGCCCTGAAAACTACGATGAGAAGCTGGGCCGGGAAATCTGCATGAAGAAAATCAAGGACCGCGTTTGGATGTTCCTGGGCTTTCTGCTCCAGACAGCGGTTAATGGCGTCAAGTGAACCACGGAGGATGAGATATGGACAAGTATATTTCTGATCTGCTGGAGTTGATTAAGGCCCACCCGGAGCTACCTATCGTCCCGATGGTGGACAGTGAGATTGTATGCGATGATGGGTACGCTCGCTGGAAAGGAGCCTGGGGCGCGGCCAGCGTCACAAAATACCTGGTGTCGGAAGAGCACATCTTTTTCTTTGACGATGAAGATGTTGAGGCCGTCCTCATCGAAGTAAAGGGGTACGATGAATTTCTCTCCATGACGGATAAGGAGGCCCAGGAAGCCTACAACGCCCTCCCCTGAGTGGAGTGCATCGCCGTAGACATCAATCTGCCATGAGCTGCTATGGGTGCGCCTGCGATCACTGTCTCTACAATGCGGAGCTTGAGGCGTGGTACATGACGCCGGGTGAGGTCCAGAACGCCGAGGACATCTGCTTTTGCTGCGATGAGTGCAAGCACTACGACGGCGACTTCTCCAAGCGCAGCCAGTGGCGCCCGGACTGCCCAAGGCATAAGTTCCCGGAAAAGTACCTTGAGATGCAGAGGATAGTTGAGCAGCGGAGGGCGAGAGCCGCAGAGACGCGCCGGAGAAACTTTCAGATCATAAAGGGCGGGAAGCCCTGAGCAAATAAAAAAGCCGCCTCCCCCGGAGGGAAGACAGCCCGTGACAAAGCTATTTTACCACATGGGAGGCGACAAAATCAATGGGCAAATCACAGGAGAACATCAGGGACATCATCATGCAGGCCGTTGAAGCCGGACGCATCTCTGCCGAGCGCACCGCCAAAGATGCTTTCAAGGCTACTGAGCGCCGTCTCTACGGCCTGCCCACCCTGAAAATCAAGCTGGAGGATGACCTTGAACGGCTGGAAGAGTTCAAGCTCTACGGGCCGCGAGAGCGGAGCAAAAGCATCACCCGGTTTATCAAGAACGGGAACCGGCTTTCCCCGGATGAGATATGGGAGGCCGTTCTCATGGACATGGAGGCCACCATCGCGGCGGACCGCTATGAGATTGAGACCCTGGAGCGGGCGCTCGCTACGGTCCGGGATGACCCCTATTACCGGGCGCTGTCCGGGAAGTACCTGGATGACGTGGATGATAGGGACATAGCTGAGGACCTGGAGTGCGATACCTCCACCGTCTGGCGGCATCGAAAGAGGCTTGTGCAGCGCGTCGCAGTCTGGCTATACGGCGCGGAAGCCTTGAGATAAGGGCTTGCAATTTTGCCGTGCAATTTTACAATTTGACGGTGCAATTTATCTGTGTTATACTCATCCACAATGAAAGAGTGTGGGTAGAGAAAACCGTCATAAACACTAAATTTCGGGCATCTTTTTTGTGAAAACCTGTGACAGAAGCCCCAAAATGTGGTATAATAACGGTAGGAAAAAGCAAAGGAGTAACTAACCTATGAAAAACATCTGCCTACTCGATCTAAACTACACCCTGGTAGGAAACCAGGCGGACACGCGAATGCTCCGGCCATTCTCCCGGCGCATGGAGGCCGAAGAGTACCGGGCCGATCTGATTGAGGCCATCCGGGATGACTATGTTATCATCGTAACGGCCAGACCGGACTACCAGATGAAGCAGACCATGGCGAACATTAAGCGGAAGACCGGCTGGCAGCCCCAGGAGTGGTACTTCAACGACATCAACGCGGAGCCTCCGGTCTTCAAGGAGAGCGCCCTCCGGCGCTTTATCCTGCCCCGGCACGGCGCACAGAATGGCCCGGAGGGGGCGCACTACTACGCGGTGGAGAGCAATCCGAAGACGCGGGCCATGTATGCGCGGTTCGGTATCGAGGCCGCCCCCTATGACCGCTTCATCAAATCGGCGGGCATGGCGAGGGTTCCGGCTTTCGACCAATGTAGCTTATTCGGATAACTGAATATCAGCCACCAGGCGGGACGCGAGAGCGCCCCGCTTTTTTATTGCCCAAATCTGAAAGGAGTGGAAGCGTGGAAACCAGAGTAATCAAGCTGGCCGACATCAAACCGGCCCCATACAACCCCAGGGTGCAGCTCACACCCAAAGACCAGGAGTATAAAGCCCTGGACGCGAGCATTGAGGAAAACGGCCTGGTCCTCCCTCTCATCGTGAACATTCGGGACAACTGCCTGATTGGTGGACACCAGCGGCTTTCCGTCCTGCTGGCCGCCGGGGAGACGGAGACAAACGCCGTCGTGGTGGATATGCCGGAGGCCCAGGCCAAGGCGCTGTGCATCGCCCTGAACAAGCTGGACGGCGAATGGGACTACGGCCAACTGGCAGACATCATCCAGCAGCTCATCGACGATGGAGAGAACCTGCTCGCCACCGGCTTTACCCAGGCAGACATTGATGATCTGCTGGGCGAAATCGGCGGCGAGCTGGGCGAGGATGAGGAACCGCCCTCCCTGGGCAAGAAAGAGGACACCGCCGACGGCATTAAGTGTATCGTGGGTGACTTCTCTTTCCGTCTGGAGGAAGCGGAGTTTGAGGACCTTATGGCAGACGTCCGGGAAAAGGTGGGCTTTACCCAGGAGCTTGTCTGCGCGGAGCTGAAAGGGAGGCTTTTCAATGAAGTATGAAACCAGACTGGAAATGCTGAAGCTCTCCGACATCGTGGCCGCCCCATATAATCCCCGCGAGGACATTGAGCGCGGAAGCGATGAGTACAAGGCCCTGCGCCGGAGCATTGAGCTTAACGGCATGGTGGAGCCGCCGGTCGTGAACCTCCACAATATGCGCTGCATTGGTGGTAATCAGCGCCTTGTGGTTCTGCGGGACCTGGGGTGGAAAGAAGTGCTCTGCTCCGTCATCGACCAGCCGGACGAAAGCAAGGAGATGAAGCTCTGTCTTGCCCTGAACCGCATTGAGGGCCGCTGGGACACCGACCGCCTGGGCGATCTGCTGCGGGATGATGAAGTCCTGGAGTTCGAGACCGGCTTTGACCGCGATGAGGTTCTGGTCTACCGGCAGCTCGGCGGGGACGGCGAAGGTGAAGATGCTGACGATGACCCGGATTGGGACCAGGACGAAGACCCGGACGGCGGGGACACCGACGGCGAGGAAGAGGACGAACCCGCCGGCGGCGACGATGAGCCTACTATGGGGACTACGGTTGTCCGAATTGGACACCTACACTTCAAGGTGGAGGTCCCGCGCTACAAGCTCCTGGTCGAAAGCATCCGGGACGCCGGTATCTTCGACCAGGGAGAAATCGCCCAGGAAATGAAACGGAGGTTGCTGCGCCATGATTAAACTTGTCCCTATTGACGCCGTGCAAGCGTCTGAATATAACCCCCGGCGCAACGACGAAAAGCGGCTGGCCCTCACGGAGCTGTCGCTCCGCAAGCTGGGCTTCCTGCTCCCGATCTACGCCGATGAGAGCGGCGAAATCCTGAGCGGGCACCAGCGGCATCTTGTGGCCTCCCGCATGGGCTTCCGGCAGATACCCGTGGAGTATGTGAGCGGGAAGACCCTGGGAGAGCGGCGGGCCGTGAACGTCCTCTTCAACCGGGCCACGAATGACCTCCAGAAGCAAGACACCTGCGCCATCATCCGACGCCGCCTCTATGAAATGGATATCGAGGCCATGACCGGGGAGCTGCCGGATATTGAGCCTGGGAGCGAAGCGTCGTTCCCCTGCGTCTACGCGCTGCGCCGGATGGACGTCGTGAAGCTGGCAAAGCTCAATCACCGGAGCTTCGACACCCACATCAAGCAGCTTGCAAAATCCCTGGAGCGCCGCATTGGTAGCGCCATGCCGGTAGTCATCGGGGAGGCCGGGAATGTCATCAACGGGATAGGCCGCCTGCAAGTAGCAGCGGAGGCCGGAAGAAAAGTCATCGCCTGCGTCAAGGTAAGGCCGGAGCAAGAGGCGTTCGCGTCCTCCATGCTCAACCTGTTATCCATGGACTTTGACATGGAGAGCACTTATGCCGACGATCTGCGTTTCAATAGCTTCATGCGAGAGCGGAACACCAGAGAGACCGACGCCGAGGGCAACGCCGCCCTGGGGGACGGCTTTTTCAAGGGCGTGTTCCCGAAGAATTGCGGGCGGGACTTCTGCAAGCTGGAGGGCGCGGCCCTGGAGACCTGGCGCCGACACTACGGGTCCAGCGTGGTAGACTTTGGGGCCGGGAAGCTCAACAACACCCGGACGCTCCGCAAGGCCGGTATTCAGGTATCGGCCTTTGAGCCGTACTTCGTGACCGTGGGCGAGAAAATCCACAAGGAAAAGAGCCTGGAGATTGCCGCCCGCTTCCTGGATGAAGTGGAGGCCGGGACGCCGTACAGCAGCGTCTTTATCTCCAGCGTGTTCAACAGCGTCCCCTTTATGGCGGACCGGAAGCAGATCGCGGTCATCGCGGCGGCCTTGTGCGCCCCGGATGGGATGGTAGTCTGCTGGTGCCAGAGCAATAAGTCCCCGCAGTTTGTGAACACGAAAAAGAAGTTCCTGGCCGCAGAAAAGGTGCTGACCTTTGACCTGGACTATGAACCTAACACCATCCTGGGGGACATCGGAGCACACCCCAAGGTCCAAAAGGGCCACACCGAGGAAGAGATGCGGGCGATCTTCGCCCCGTGCTTCCGTACCGTGAAGCGCCTGGAGATGATAACAAAATTCTGGTACATGGAGGCGGCAGACCCGATAGTGGACCCTGCGGCCCTGGCCGCTGCGCTGGACTTTGAATTTGAGCTTCCCTACCCGGACGGCTCACGCATGGGACTGTCTCAGCGAGCGCGGGAAGCGTTTGAGCACCGGCTCGGTATTCGCCTGCCCCCTCCGACGAAAGGAGAGGCAAAATGAGAGACAACGTACACCCTGGGGAGAAATGGGAGTTCAACGGAGAAGTGGCCGCCTGCTTCGCCAATATGCTTGAGCGCAGCATCCCGGACTACCGATCTATGCGGGCGCTTACCTACAAGCTGGGCGAGCGCTTCATCCAGCCGGAGACCCTGATTGTGGACGTGGGGTGCAGCACCGGCCTGGCCGTGGAGCCATTCGTGGTGAAGTACGGCCAGAGCAACAACTTTCTGCTGGTGGATAACGCGCCGGCCATGGTGGAAGCCTGCGAGAAGCGCTTCCAGGCGGACGTCAACGTCACGGTCCGGCAAGGGAATATTTGGGAGTATTTGCCATTTGAGCAAAAGAGCAGCCTGGTCCTCTCCGTCCTGTCCATGCAGTTCATGCCGACGGCCTACCGGCCCCGGATGCTCAAGCAGATTTACGACGGCCTGACCGACGGCGGGGCGCTCATCTTTGTAGAGAAAATCCTCAGCGAAAACATGGATGACCTGATGGTGGACCTCTACTACGAGATGAAGCGGGAGAACGGCTATACCGATGAGCAGATCATGTCCAAGCGGCGCAGCCTGGAAAACGTGCTGTCTCCGCTCAAGGCCGAGTGGAGCGTGGACATGATGCGGACCGCCGGTTTTCGGCAAGTCGATATGTTTTGGCGCTGCCTGAATTTCTGTGGCTGGATAGCCGTTAAGTGACGGCTACCGGCCCCGAAAGGAGGGTAGATCGGAATGCCGAAGCACAGAGACACCGAGCCGTGGGAGCGTCTGGAGGGCGAGGGTGTCAAAGCGTATGAGGCGTTTTCGGTCTACCTGGAGCTGGGGGAAGAGCGCAGCATCCGGGCGGTTGCTAAGCAGTTAAACAAAAGTACCACGCTCATAGGCCGATGGAGCCGCACCTATCAGTGGGTAGAGCGGACCGCCGCATACGACGTTGACGTCCAGAGGAAAGCCCATGCCCAGGCCGTCAAGAAGCGTCGGAAAATGGCTGACCGTCATATCAGCATCGCCCTGAAATTGCAGGAAAAGGCGTTGCAGGCCCTCAAGGACATGGACCCCAGCGAGATAGACCCGAAGAACCTTGTGGCGTTCATCCGGGAGGCTACCAAGCTGGAGCGTGAGAACCGCATGGAGCTGGAGGCCGACACCGCACCGGGCAAGGCGAATGAGCAGGCCGACAGCAGCCTTGCCGCCGTCATCTCTGAGGCGTGGGAACGGAGGAAGCAGCAGAATGAACCTGACAAGTGACGCCATCCTCTACTACGCCGACAATCCGGTGGACTTCGTGGAGGACATTATACGGGCCAAGCCGGACAGCAATCAAAAGGCTATCCTGAACAGTGTAGCGCAATACCCCATGACTTCTGTTCGCTCCGGCCATGGCATCGGCAAGAGCGCGGTGGAGAGCTGGCTTGCCATCTGGTTTCTGACTACCAGGCCATTCCCGAAGATACCCTGCACCGCCCCTACCCAGCACCAGCTATGGGACATCCTGTGGGCCGAGATTGCGAAATGGCTCCGCAGTAACCCAGCCCTGTCTCAAGAGCTGATATGGACCAAGGAAAAGGTCTACATGAGAGGCCACCCGGAAGAGTGGTTCGCGGTAGGCCGGACGGCCAGTAAGCCCGACGCCCTCCAGGGCTTTCACGCCGAACACGTGCTTTACATCATCGACGAAGCCTCCGGTGTCCGAGATGAGATATTTGAGCCGGTCCTCGGCGCACTATCTACGGAGGGCGCAAAGCTGGTAATGTGTGGGAACCCCACGAAGATTACCGGCTTTTTCTATGACAGCCACCACAAGTCCCGCGAGCTTTACAACGCCATGCACATTGACGGGCGGGACAGCAGCCGCGTAGATCAGCAGTTCATCGACACCATCATTGATATGTTTGGTGAGGACAGCGACGTCTTTCGCGTCCGTGTGGCTGGGGAGTTCCCCAAGGCCCTGCCTGACAGCTTCATCCCTATGGAGTGGGCAGAGCGGGCGAGCGAGGCCGAGGCCCCGGAGATTGACCGGGCGGCCCGCGTTGACATCGGGATTGACGTCGCCCGCTACGGTGATGACAGCAGCGTCCTATCCCCCGTCCTGGACAAGAAGCTCCAGGAAAAGCCGGAGATATACCACCACAACGACACCATGGAGCTGAGCGGCAAGGCCGTCCAGCTCATCAAGCGCTATGCCCTGGAGCAGCCCTGGGCAGAGATACACGTCAAAATCGACTGTGACGGCCTGGGCGTCGGCGTCTTTGACCGCCTCATGGAGCTGCGGGAGCAGATCGTGGAGGAAGTTCAGGCCCAGCGAGACCGCCGGTATGCAGACGATGAGGACGCCCCGCCCCCGTTCTCCCTGGACATCGTGGAGTGTCACTTTGGCGGCGAGGGCGGCACCATCAGCGACGATGACCCTATCGACTACCAGAACAGCACCGGCCTTATGTGGGGTGCGGTCCGGGAGGCCCTGCGGACGCAGAGCATCAAGCTATATCCCGATGATAAGCAGATAAGCCAACTTTCCAACCGAAAGTACGTGGTGAACAGCGCGGGCAAGATTGAGCTGGAGAAGAAAGAGGCCATGAAAAAGCGCGGCCTGTCCTCCCCGGATATGGGAGACGCGCTGGCCCTGGCCCTGCATGACCCGCTGGTAAGCGACTGGAGCATTGACTAAGGAGGACACCATGAAAGCGAAATGCAGTTACCTTGTATCGGCTGACGGCTGGCCGATGAAGTATATCCGGGCAAACACGGCGGCAGAGGCCCGGCGCCGCTGGCAGAAGATGACCGGCGGCCCCAAAAACCCCGCTGTCTCCCAGGTGCTCGGTAAAAAGCCGAAGCGCGAGGGAGGCGAATAACCGTGCCATTCTGGAACCGATTTAGAGGGGGTGGTGCGGGGAGGGCGAGCCAGACCTACCGGAGCGACAGCGTTATGCTGCCCAGGTGGACCAACCCGCCGGAGCGCAACACTCAGGAGTGGATAGACGCGTTTCACACCAACCCCCGCCTGTCCGTCGTGGAGCGCATCGCCTCCGATCTGTCTTTTGCGGAGGGAAAGCTCTACCGGGTGGATGAGAACGGAGACGAACAGGAGCTTACTCATCACCCGTTCCTGGACTTTTGGGCGAACCCAAACCCGCTGCATGAGATGAGCAACGCGGCCCTGTGGCGGCTCCTGGAGATTTACCTCAAGCTCAAGGGCGAGGGGTACTTCATCATGGAGAAATCGCCCCTGGGCGTCCCTGTGGAGCTGTGGCCGGTCCCTGTCCATTGGGTACAGATGACCCCGTACCTGGACCACCCGTACTACACCGTCCGGCTCACCAACGGTCTGCTGATGAACGTGTCCGTAGATGATATGTTCGTGATGAAAGACCTGAACCCGATAGACCCATTCAAGCGCGGCCTGGGGCAAGCTGAGGCCCTGGCAGATGAGATTGAGACCGACGAATACGCGGCCAAGTTCCAAAAGCGCTTTTTCTTCAACGACGCCACGCCGAACCTCATCATCGGTATGCCCAAGTCCACCCCGGAGCAGCGACAGCGCTTCCGGTCTGAATGGCTTGAGCGCTTCCGGGGAGTGTTCCAGAGCCACGGCGTCGCTACTGTCAACGGCGAGGTCACGGTAAACAAGGTCGGAGACAGCATGAAAGACATGGACATGGTGAACGGGCGTACATTCCTGCGGAATGCCGTCCTTGAGCACTTCGGCGTCCCCCGTGAGATTATGGGTATCACGGAGAGCAGCAACCGGGCCACGTCGGAGGCGGCTCAGTTCATCTATGCCCAAAACGTCCTCATGCCCAACCTACGCCGCCGGGAAGAGGCCATCAACAACCAGATCATCCCGTATTTCGGAAACGACCTGGTTTGGCGCTTCGATGACATCATTCCCCGGAACCAGGAGTTTGACAAGGCCCTGGGCATAGACGGCTGGAATGCTGGCCTACTCACCAAGGATGAGGCCCGCGAGAAGTTGGGTATGCCTCCGGCCCTGGTGGGCGGCGATGTCTACAAGACGCAGTTCTCCGACGTCTACATCCGGGAAGACGATGACCCTGTGGCGATCTCCACGGCGGCGGCCAACCTCCAGTATGCAGAGAGCGCACCACCGCTTGAGACGGGCGGAGAGCAGGACATTGAGATAACGGATAACGGAATACCCCTGGACGCCGAAAACGGCTCAGAGGGGACGGGAGACGGCGCGGAGGGCATAGAAATCGTGTCCTCTAAGGGTACGTCCCCGGAAGAGCGTAAAAACCTCCAGGTGCAGGCCGCACAACGCGCCCTGCTGCAAGCTGAGAGGGAGCAAACCCAGCGCTTTGAGATTGCCACCCTCAAGTATCTGCGGGAGCAGGGCCGCCGGGTGAGTGACGCCATGGGCGGCACCACCAAGGATGAGCGGAGCGTTTGGGACATTCTCATGGGGGCCATCCCCGGCTATGACCCGAACAGCGAGGACGCGGCGGAGCAGAGCGCGGCGGCGTGGTCCTCTTTGAGCGAGGCAGACCGCACCCGCCTTGTGAGCGCCTTTACCCTGGGCCTCATCGACTGGCCCCAGGAGGAAACGGCCCTGCTGAATATCTTTGAGCCGCTGTGGAAAGAGAGCTACGACAAGGGCGCTGGGGTGTCTGCCAAGCTCTACAACCTCCAGGCGGTCCAGAGGCCGGAGCTTATCAGCACGGCGAAGCTGCGGGGCGGTCAGCGTGTGGCCGGTATCGTTGATACGACCAAGCAGTCCATCGCCCGTATCGTCTCCGCTGGACTGGAGCACGGAGACAGCCGGGCCACCATCGCCAAGCAGATTGAACAGGAGATGCAGACCACGGCAGGACGGGCGAGGGTCATCGCCACCCAGGAGTGCAATACCTCGCTCTTGACCGGCCACTATGACATGATGCGTAAGGCTGGGGCCACATATAAGCGCTGGCACGTTGCCAACTGGAGCGCTGCCAGACCCTCCCACAGAGCGGTAGACGGAGACCGCGTCCCTATCGACGCAAAATTCAAGAACGGCCTCCGCTATCCATGCGACCCGGAATGCAGAGATGCGTCCGAGGTCGTAAACTGCCACTGTTTCCTGACATTCGAGAAGTAAGGAGGACGCCTGATGGAATTTACCGAGATGCAGGCTCAGGAGGCCGCCCGATCTGCGGGTATCGACCTGGAGAAAGAGCGGTTCGACCTGAAAGCCCTGACAGCCGGGATGAATGCGGAGCTTGAGCACGGCACCGCAAGCCCGGACACGAATATTACCAACGATGACCCCGTTATGACGGCGAAGCTCGCAGCGGCACATCTGCGGGTCTCGCCGTTTTACTATGCCTCCGGGCGGGGCCTGAAAGCGTGGGAGGCTTCGCTCCGTAGAGGGGTGAAAGTGAAAAGCTCCAAGACGGAGCACAAAACGCTGTCTTTCCGTACCGAAGAGTACGACGAAGAGAGCGGCATCTTTAGTGGCTACGCTGCGGTCTATGGCAACATCGACAGCGGCGGGGACATAATTGAGCCTGGCGCCTTCACGAAGACAATCGCCGAAGGCTGGGAGAGGGTGAAGATACTCGCCCTGCACAACGACTGCTGGCTCCCCATTGGCAGACCTTTGGAGCTGAGGGAAGACAGCAACGGCCTTTTCATTAAGGCCAAAATCAGCGACACTTCGATGGGACGCGACATCAAAGTGCTGCTGAAAGATGGAGTTCTCACTGAGCTGTCCATCGGATATGACCCCATCGTCTTTGACTACGACGAAAACGGCATCCGGCATCTGCGGGAAGTCAAGCTGTGGGAGGTCTCCGTCGTTACCTGGGCCATGAACCCGGAGGCGACGATCACCGACTACAAGCAGGCCACCGACGCCGCCGGTTTCCTGGACGCCTTTTTGGAGGCGGCCACCGCCGAAGTCAAGGCTGGTCGGAAAATCAGCGGGACCCGGCTAAAGGCCCTCAAGGACGCGAGCGCGTCCATGAAAGCCGCTACCAAGGTCCTTGACGGCATTATCCGAGAGGCAAGCGACACCGAGAAGTCCGTCTCCCATACCGCCAACACCAGAGCCGCGAAGTCCGCGCCGACTACCGGCATCACCTATGAAATTCTGCTATAAGGAGGAAATTACAAATGGCTATTCCCAAGAAAGGAACCGCACCCGCTGGCCGCAAGTCTATGAAGATGGAGGCCGATGAGCTGACCGAGAAAATCAAGGCTTGCGTCAAGGAGGCCCTGGATGAGCAGGCCGAGGCCAAGGCCGAGGGCGAAGAGGGAACCGAGGACGCTGTTGCCGAGGTTGCCCCCGCTGACATCTCCGGTCTGATTGAGGACGCTATGGCCGTTGTCGCTGAGAAGCGCAAGAGCCGCAAGGAGGCCGGCGAAGAGCTGGGCGACGTCACCGCCGAGGAAGTCATGGAGGCCGTCGGTGAGATTATCGACGCCACCGAGGGCGAGGCCAAGGAGGATGACGGCGTTGAGGAAGAGGTCAAGGAGGATGAGGAAGTGACTGATGAGGCCAAGGGGCGCAAGGCCGCTACCCGCAAGCACCAGACCAAAAGCGCCCGCAAGAGCGCGGCCTCCCCCGTCCAGCGGAAGTACAGCTCCATCTACATGAGCCGTACCACCCCCACCAGCACCGCCAAGAAGTCTATCCCGCCCGCCGTGCAGCTCGCCCGCGCTATCAAGTGCCTGGACGTGTTCGGCAAGCATGACCCCGACGCCGCCTCTTTCTACGCGCAGCGGAAGTATGACGATGCGGACATGGCCCGCGAGTTCAAGGCCCTGTCTGCCACCAACCCCGCCGCCGGCGGCTACCTCATCCCCGAAATCTACCTGGACCAGATCATCGAGCTGCTGTACTCCAAGACCGTCATCTTTGAGCTGGGCGCTCAGAAAGTTCCCATGGCCAACGGCAACCTGAACATCCCCAAGATGACCGGCGGTGCCCGTGCTACCTGGGGTGGTGAGGCTCGCAAGATTGCGAAGACCCAGCCCACCTACGGCAACATCCGTCTGTCCGCGAAGCGCCTGGAGGCCATCGTGCCTCAGACCCGCGAGCTGCTGATGAGCACCAACTACTCTGCCGATCAGCTCTTCGCCAACGACCTGACCCGGCGCATGGAGCTGGGCCTTGACTTCGGCGCTATGTTCGGAAAGGGCGGCGAGTTCCAGCCCCTCGGCGTGTTCACCGACAAGGAGGTTGAGCACGTGGACGCCAAGACCCTGAGCAACGATGACCTGGCCGACAGCAACGGCAAGATTACTGCCGACTTCCCTGTGTTCGTCCGCTCTAAGGTCCTGGCAAAGAACGTGGACGACAACAAGCTCGGCTGGGCGTTCAACTCCGTCCTGGAGGGCTACCTGATGAACCTCAAGACCACCACCGGCGCGTACATCTACCGCGATGAGATGAACACCGGCAAGCTGCTGGGGTTCCCCTATCGCGTGTCCAACCAGATCACCACCGACACCAGCGGCCTCACTGAGCTGGCCTTTGGCAACTGGGCGGACCTCCTGGTGGGCGAGCAGATGGGCCTTGAGACCTACACCACCCTGGACGGCTCCTGGGTCGATGAAGAGGGCAACCAGCACAACGCCTTTGAAGAGAACCTGGCCGCCACCCGCGCCCTCATGTACGTGGACATCGCTGCCCGTCACAAGGAGAGCTTCCTGCACGTCAAGAACATCAAGGCGTTTTAATCGGAGGCCGGGGCATACCGCCCCGGCCCTATAATTTCAACAAGGAGGAATTTCAGCTATGAAACGCGCACTTATTCAGAGTGTCAAAGTGACCCCGTACACCAGCGAGGACGCCATCAACCGCGAGGGCTTCCTCTCCGGCATCCTGGCCGTCAAGGTCGGCTCCCCCTCCGGCTCCCCTACGGGTATGGCCGTGAAGCTGACCATCACCGAGAGCGACCAGAGCGGCACCGGCTATGCGCCCGTCAAGGATAAGCTGGTCTGTGTGGGCAACGCGCCCCTGGACGATGCGGGCGCGATCTCCGTCACCACCGACGCCGCAGGCGGCGAGCTGGTAAACTTCGACCTGGACCTGGTGGGTCTCAAGCAGTACGTCAAGGTCAAGGTGGAGATTACCTGCTCCGGCGGCACCAGCCCGGAGTGTGAGGCTACTGCTGCCCTGGCCCTGGGTGACGCTTCCGAGGTCCCCGTCTAATTTGGCCCTGAGAGGCCCTACAAGGAGGTTTTCACTATGGCAAGACACTATCCCCCCGAGACCGTGAAACCCGCCGAGAACAAGCGGGAAGCAGGCCCCAAGGAGAAAAAAGCGACCGCTCCCAAGAACGACGGCAAAAAGGAGGACGCGGGCGAGTAGCCCGCGCCTCCCCCCTGAGAATGGAGGCGACACCGTGGCAAATGAACCGACTGTAAAACTGGCCGCAAACGCCATGACTACTCTTGAGGACACGATGGAGCGCCTGGGCATCCCACCGGAGGCGGCGGACACCGCCGTAAAGAACAACATCATCCGGCTTATCAATTCGGCGTCTGCCTGGATTGAGACCATCACCGGGCGGAAGTTCGGCAAGGCCACCTACACCCACAGGTACGTTGCCCCCGGCACTCAGGAGCTTGTGCTCACTCAGTACCCCATACGGGCGGTTGAGTACGTCCGGGACACCGAGCACGGCGTGAGCATAGACCCCAGCAGCTACGACTTTACCATGACCGGAGACGTGGGCGTACTGTACCGCGATGAGGGATGGGTATTCCGTGGCTACATCGGCGGCCTTGCAAACGACTACACGGCCCCCCGGCGCTACCTGGAAGTGAAGTTCACCGCCGGGTATGTGCTGCCCAAGGACGCGACCGAGGATGAGCCGTCCGATCTGCCGGAGGACATCGTGGCGATTGTGTGGGGCATCGCGGAACAGGAGTTCTCCATCCTGCGGAACGGCGCTCAGGGCCTTGCGGCTTTCTCCATCTCCGACGTGTCGTGGACCTTTGACAAGGAACCCCGCGCCTCCTGGATGGAGACCCTGGCCCACTACATGAGGTGGTGAGCCTATGCAAGTCCGTGACAATGTACTGCCGCATCTGCGGCGGGTCAAGGCCGAGCTGGAGAAGCTGAACGGCACTCGGATAAAAATAGGCATCCAGGGTAACGCCGACAGCGAGCTTTTGATGATTGCCCGTGTCCATGAGTACGGGGCCACCATCACGCCAAAGGCCACCCGGAACCTCTGCATACCCATCCACAAGGACAGCTACGACAAAAGCCCCAGGGACTTTCAGGACCTCTTCTTTATCCGGTCCAGGGACGGCTACCTATTCGGTGTCGTAGCCAAAAAGGGACGGAGGGACAAGGAAAACCCCGACAACCTCAAGTTCCTGTTCCTGTTGCTGCCATCCGTCACCATACCGGAGCGCAGCTTCATCCGGGCGGGCTTCGACCACAACAAGAATAAGCTGGCCGAAATCGTCCAGAATGAGGTCGCCCTCATCTGGCAGGGGCAACAGACGGCGGACGGGGCCATCTCGTGGATAGGCGGGCAGGCCGTGGGCCTTATTCAGCAATTTATGACCGATGCGAGCAACTTTGAGCCAAAAGGGAAAATCCAGAGGGAGCGCTACCCGTCCTACGCGGACAGCCCCCTCATGGTGACTGGACGGCTCCGAAATTCAATCACATGGGAGGTTGAGGAATAATGGGCATCCGGTTCAAAATGGCGCAGCCCATGATACCGGGCGGCCTGCTGCATACCATGTACGAGGTCCAGGCGGGAGGCCACTACGATCAGGACAAGGGCGGCCAGTGGGTAGCCGGTGAGCCTGTGCGCGTCCCCTTTGAGGGCGCGGTCCTCCCTGTGAGCGACAAGGACCTGCGGCGTGAAATCACCGGCACCGTGTCCGATCTGAGCGAGAAAATCTACACCAACGGCCATGCGCTCCAGGTGGGAGCACAGGTCTATGACCCTGACAGCGGAAACACCTACACCGTGACCCAGGAGCTGGGCCACAACAGCATCCACCCGATGAAGCGGTATCTGGTAGAGGCCAGAACCGGCGCGGCGCCGAAAGGGGGCGGTGGGGCGTGAGTTTCGTCACGAAGCGGAATACCCTCATATCCGCGCTTCATAAGGCCGTGGGCGTCCCGGTCTTGCTGGCCTCCCAGGTCCAGCCAGAAGCAGAACCCCCGTTCATCGTCTACTCAGTGACCGCAGACTACATCCCGGACGGCGGCCTGGGCAACTACTCGCTGGGTGAGGGTGCAACGCAAGACGATCTGGTGGAGGTCCGGGAAGAGCAGCCCACCGCCACCCTGTCATTTACTGCTTGCAGCGTGAACCGCTGCTACGACGATAAAGGCTCCCAGGTGCAAGTCCTGGGTGCGGATGAGGCCCTGGAGCTGGCAACGCTGGCCCAGGGCTTTTTCCTGCATACCGGGAGAGACGCCATAGCGGGGGCCGGTTTCGTCGTTGTTGATGTCACCAACGCCACCAGCCGGGACGCCCTGGAGCTTGACGAAATGGGCCGCCGGTTCGGTTTCGATGTCCGGCTCCGGTACACCCGGACCGACGCGGCGGCCATCAGCAAACTTGAGAAACCCACAATCAAAGGAAACGTAAAGGAGTGATTTTAATGCCGAAAGACGTTGTTGTGGTCGTGAATATCGACGCCAAGCCCAGCGGAACGGAGAACCTGGACATTCTGCTGCTGTCCACCGAGGGCGCTAAGGACGTGGCCGTCTACCGCGATCTGGACGTCATCAAGGAGGCGTTCACCGGGAAAAAGGTCGCTGCTATGGCCGAGGCCCTGTTTGAGCAGGGCAAGACCACCCTTGCCGAGACCCTTATCCGCAAGGTGAAAATCGCCGGTATCGCTGCCCCCTCCGGGAGCGGTGAGACCGAAAAGGCATCCGCTCTGGTGGAGGCCGTGGAGACCCTGCGGGAGACCGACGATGATTGGTATATCCTGCTGACTGACCAGGACGGAGATGAGGCCGTGAAAGCCCTCTGCGCCTGGGCCGAGGCCACCGAGCCTACCGAAGCGGAGCTGGGTGCGGGCGAGGAAGACCACCGCAAGCTCTACTTCGGGCGCACTCAGAACAAGAGCCTTGCCGTTACCAACCGCCGGTCCATCGTCATCTATGGGGACCAGGCTGAGGAATACCCCGACGCCGCCTATGTGGGTAACGTGGGTCCGTTCTATCCTGAGAGCGTAACGTGGAAGTTCAAGCGGCCCCAGGGCCTCACCGTCCCGGACCTCACCAACGCTGAGCGCGACGCTCTGGAAGAGGCCAACGTGAACTTCCTGACCGTCGAGTACAAGCGGGAGTATGTGAAGAACGGCGTGTGCGCCGACGGCGAATTTATCGACGTCCAGATGGGCGCTGACTATATCGCCAAGAACATGAGGGAGAACCTCTACGACATCTTCCTGGAGAACCCCACCATTGGCTACACCGACGCGGGCTTCGCCCTGGTCGCTGCCGGCGTGTTCTCCGCTCTGAACCGCGCTACCAACCTGGGCATCATCGCCCTCGACCCGGAGAGCGAGCAGGGCGTCTTTACCGTCGTAGTCCCCAAGCGGTCCCAGGCCACCGACGAAGAGGCCCGCGCCCGGCAAATGCCGGACATCACCTGGGAGGCGCAGCTTGAGGGCGCGGTCCACACCGTCAAAGTCAAGGGCGTACTGCGGGCCACCCTGAGCGCGTAAGAAAGGAGCGTAATTCATCATGGCTAAAGGCATCGAAGTTGCGAGCTATGACCCTAAAAAGGTCAACGTCATTGTCGGGGGGCGCACCATCACCGGCTTTGCTGCTGATGGTGTCGTGTCCGTCACCAAGAACGAGGACAGCATCACCCCCGCCGTGGGCGCAAAGGGGGACGTGACCTACTCCGAGAACGCCAACGAGAGCGGCACCATCGCTATTACCCTCATGTCCACGTCCTCCAGCCTGTCCTATCTGCGGGAGCTGGAGGCGAAGCGTCGGGCCGTCAACGTGACGATCTCCGACGTCAACGACGCGGACGCGTTCACCCTCAGCGCGGACAACTGCCGGGTAATGAAAATGCCTGACCTGACCCGCAACAAGGAGCAGAGCACGATCACCGTCAACATCTATGCGCCGTCGGTAGTCCCCCGCTAAGGGGGGCTACCCATGAAAGGCTATCCCAACTGGCCGAACAAACCAAAATCACTATCTGAAAGGGGCTACCGAAAATTTATGGCTAAGCAGAAGAAAGTCACCGTCAACGGCGAGGAATACACCCTCCAGTCCGTCTCTCCCACCTGGTACTTTGGTGTCAATGACGATTGCGGCATGACCGGCGGCGGACGCCGGGACACCACCAAGTACATTGACACCATGCTCAAGAACGTGGTCATTTCCCCTGCCGAGGTCAAGGCCGACGGCATCAGCTACTTCGATGAAAAGGATGACATCAAGACCCCGGAGAAGCTGATTAAGGCCATCGAAACCTTTCTGCGAGAGTGAGCTTAACGTAGACCGCGCAATCAGAAAGGCCAAGCGAAACCGGAATATGTGGGTCCTCATCTTCACCGGCGGCGGCCTGTGCTATGCCGACTTCAAGGGCATGGACCTGGCTGAGTACCAGGAGGCGGTGCAGGCCCGCATACTCTACAACGAAGACTGGAGCAAGCAGCGGGGCGAGTGACCCCGCTGCTTTACTTTTTGCAGAAAGGGGGTGGAGCCAATGGCAGACAACCGGGAGCTTACCTTTGGCATGGACTTTGGCCTGGATGACGCGATAAACCGCCTGGGCGAGACGATAGACCGCCTGGAGCAGATCGTGGACCGCGCCCAGGACGTTGAGGACGCCGCTCAGGATATGGGCGCTCGCGTCCGCGCCGGTACTGACGCGATCAGAGACGGAGCCAGAGATGCAGGTGACGCCCTGGATGACCTGGAGGATGACGCCGACGATGTAGGCACCAGCTTCCGGGATATTGGCAGAGAGGCGGACAGCTTCGGTGCTGCCGTAGGAAAATCTATGGGCGCTGCGGCCAAAGAGACCAATAGCGTTTCCAAGACCATCAAGGCCGGATTTGACGGGGCCATAGGCTACTCCCAAAAGAAGTTTTCCGACTTCACCGGCAAGGTGAAGACCGGAGTAAAGGGCATCGGGACCGCGTTTACGCACCCGATAAACACCATCCGGGGGAAGTTCTTGAGCGCGGTGGAGGCCGCTGCCGACAGGATTAACAATGTGGGCGATGAGGCCGACGATGCGCGAAAAGACCTGGACGATATGGGGGATGAGGGCGACAAGGCCGGAGGCGAAATCAAAGAGGCCATCAAGGGCGCCCTCGCCGCCTTTATCGGCTTTGAGGCAATCCAGGCCGGTATTGATATGCTCAAGGAGCTGGGCGCGGCGGCCATCGAAGCAGCCGGAGCCGCTGAGAATGTGGGCCGGAAGTTTGAGGCCAACTTCTCAGGCACCGACGCCGGGGAGTGGGCAGAGAACTACGCCGACGCCATCCACCGGAGCAGCGATGAGGTCAAGTCTTTCATGGTGTCCAATAAGGCCCTATACGGGGAAATGGGCATCACCGGGGACGCGGCCGCAGAGCTGTCCAAGGCCACCACGTCCCTTGCCTATGACTTCGGCAACGCCTTTGCCATGGATGACACCGAGGCCCTGGGAGTGGTCCAGGACTACATCAGCGGGAACAATGCGGCACTCGAAGAGTACGGCATCCACATTGATGAAGTGGCCCTGAAAAATACCGCGCTCTCAATGGGCCTAGGAGACCAGATAGACGAAATGGACGATGCTACTCTGGCCCAGGTCCGCATGAATGCCCTGCTGGGGCAGACCGAGAAAATCCAGCAATCGGCGGCCAACAGCACCGGCGGCCTGGTGAACAGCACCAAAGACCTCAAGGGCATCTGGAGCGAGTTCATGGCCGACGCTGGCAGCCGGTTTACGCCGGTCATCGAAAGCCTGTTCAGCACCATCCTGGATAGCTGGCCGACCATAGAGCCGATGCTCATGCAGTTCGTGGATATGCTGAGCAACGGGCTTGCCCAGGCTATGCCGGTCATCACGGAGCTGGGCATGACCCTGTTGCCCGTCCTAACGGACGTGCTGGGGACCGTGTTCGAGGCCGGCCTCCCACTCTTGCAAGTGTTCGGAGACCTGGCGCAGACCATCCTACCGCCTGTGGCGGACATCATAGGCATGATAGCCGAGACCGTCATGCCGCCCCTGGTGGACATCCTGAACACCCTAAATACCTCCATCATTCAGCCCCTTGTGCCGGTCATTCAAAAGCTGGCCGAGGCGCTGCTACCGCCCATCGCGCAACTGCTGGGCCTGATCTCCCCCATCCTGGAGGCCGTAAGCCCTGTGCTTGAGGTCATCGGAGATGTCCTGGGCGTCATCGCTGAGGTCCTGGGCAAAGTGGTAGGCTGGCTGGCCGACGGCGTGGGCAAGGTCGTAGGCTTCTTCTCTAACCTGTTCGGCGGAGCCAAGGACAGCGAAGAGGCGGTAAACGACCTGAGCGGGTCCATCAATGGCCTTGATGACGCCGCGAGCAAGGAGACTTCCCTTGTGGTCGATACGTCGCAGTACAAGGAGGAAGTCACCGGAGCAGCGGAGACCACCACCGAGGCCGTCACCGAAAACTCCAACCAGGCCGCCGAGATAACCGACGTAAATTTCATGGCTATGGGCGCGTCCGCTACGGCGGCCTATGGGACCATGCAGACCGACGCGGAGACGGCCTGGAGCGCCATGCAGACCGCAGCCACCACAGGCACGGACGCCATCGTCGCACAGTTTTCCCGTATCACGGCGGCGGCCCGTGAAGCGAGCAACGCCTCCAACGTCCAGATAGGAGCGAGCATCCCGCACAACGCCGGAGGCACGGATAACTTTGAGGGCGGTCCCACGTGGATGAACGAAGAGGGCGGCGAGCTTGCCATCCTCCCCGGCGGCTCTGCCATCATTCCGGCGGACCAGACTGACCGCCTGATGAAATCCTACACCAACAACACGACCAACAATCGAAGCAGCCGGATCGTCAGCTTTGCCCCAAGCGTCCAAATCACGATTGCGGGTAATGCCGACAGCTCCACCGTTGCCAACCTGAAAGAGCAGCTTCGCGCCCTGTTCGATGAGCTTTACCAAGAGGCCCAGGCCCAGGACTACACGGACCGCGCTATGCAGGCTGGCTTTGCATAAGGGGGTGCTACTATCTACACACTTGAGGGAAGAAAATGCGGAGTGGTCCGCTTCGAGCCTCTGACTACCGGCGTAGTGACCTCCGAGAGCGTGAGCCGGAGCAGCACGATCACCGACAACCCGGTTGAGGGCGGCTCCAATATCCAAGACCATGTTTTTACTCAGCCGTTGAGCTTCCAGATCAGCGGGACAGCCATCAATGGCGCGGACACCATCGCCGCCCTGCAAAAGATGTGGAAGAGCGGCGACATCATCACCTACACCGGGAGGAACCGCATCAGTAACCTTGTCATCCAGCAGCTCCAGAGCACCCACGACGCCAAGAACCGTGGGGGTTTCACATTCACGGCCACCCTAAAGCAAGTCACCCTGGGCAGCTCCGTGGACAGTGGAACGGCCTCTACTATGGCCGGTATGGACGCTGCGGCCTCTGCGTCACAGCCCAAGGCAACCACCAAGGCGGCGCAGAAGTCTTCCTCCCAAACCTCCAGCACCAAGGCGGACGGCCTGAAAACCACTGTCTCTACCACAATTTCATCCAGCGCCTATATGTCCTATGTAAACACATTCAACAGCAAACCGAAGAGCAGCGCGGGGCCGACGTCCCGCGCTACTCCCAGCAACACCGGGAGGAGGTAACGGACCATGCAGCTTATTGACCTGGGGCAAGAGGTTGAGTATATCGACATCGACGTGAGCAAGGTCCCCTACACCTTTTCCGTGAAACTCAGCGACAAGACCTATTCCTTTACCATCCGGTACAACGACACCGGCGGCTTCTTTACCCTGGACCTGTCTGTGACGGCCACCGGCGAAGTGCTTGCCTACGGAGACCCCATCCGCTACGGGCGGCCACTGTTCGGCCCCATTGAGGATGAGCGCTTTCCCTTGCCGGTCATCATTCCCCTGTGCCTCACGGGGGACGATGTGGACGCCGTGACGTGGGAGAACCTGGGGGAAGAGGTCAAGCTCTATCTCTTCGACAGGGAGGGAACGGAATGAGCTTCTGGATGAGAGAGGCCAGTCTCCAGATTGGGAGCAAGAAGTACAGTATGGACAATCTGTACTTTGAGTTTGATGTCCCCTTTGAGGACAGCGACACCATCCAGACGGCCAAATTTAAAGCCTACAACCTTTCTGAGAGCACCCGAAAGGGTATCAAGCGCGGGGACGTTATCATCCTCAACGCAGGCTACGAGGGCGACGTGGGGGCTATCTTCGTCGGCCAAGTGAGCGCTTGCAGCCACAAGCACCAAAATACCGAGTGGATCACCGAAATCTCAGCAACCGCCGCTATGGACCAATGGCTCAACTCCAAGGTCTCAAAGACCTACGCCAAGGGCAGCACGGCGAAAGAGATTGTCTCCGATCTGCTCAATATCTTTGGGGTGGAAATCGGGGACTTTTCCCTCGCCACGAACAAGGTCTATGACCGGGGCCTGGTGTGCAACGGCAAGGTAAAGGACGAACTCAAGCGCATTGTGGTGAACGACTGCAAGAGCCGGTTCCTCATACGCAACGGGAGCGTCTTCATCAATGACCCGACTAAGGGTATCGCAAACGGCCTGGTCCTCACCCCTCAGAGCGGCTTGCTTCTGTCCGGGAATGAGGTCGAGGAAACCGTCATAGCCGTGGGCAGCGACAGCCAGAAAAGCAGCGCCACCAAGAGCGAAGAGGGCAACTATGTGACCCGCGAGTGCCTGCTCAATTACCATATCGGACCGGCTGAGCAAGTTGTCATCCAGTCTCAGAGCCTCAACGGGCGCTTCATCGTTGCCAAGGGGAAGCACACCGGCACACCGAAAGGCAACTGGAAAACCACCATCGAAATGAAACCGGCGTAAAGGAGGGACCTTACCATGCCGAGGCAAAACCGAAAGCAAGCCTATGAGGACGCCAAGAAACAGGCGGACGCGGCGGGCCTTTGCGTTGCGGACGTTGTAAAGGTCCTTGCCTTTGATGAGGCGGCCTTGACCGTCGATGTTCAGCCGATCACCCGCTATCCCGACGAAGACACATTCCAGACCAAGCCGCCGGTCCTGGCCGTCCCCGTGGCTACCATCTACGGGGGCGGCTTTGTCATCCGTCCTGTCTACAAGGCCGGGGACATCGGCGTGGTGGTCTACCTGGACCGGGACAGTGACGCCGTTATTGCTGGAGGCGCGGAGGCAGACCCCAACACCGAGCGCCTGCACAGCGGGGATGATGCTGTCTTTGTGGGCGGCATCCGCACCGGCGGCAGCTCCATATCCGGCCACCCCGCCGGGTCCCTGAGCCTGGGGACAGCCGACGGCGGCGTGTACCTGTCCATCTCGCCAAGCGGCATCGACATCAAGGGGAATGTGACCATCACCGGGGACCTGACCGTTACTGGCGGCGTGGTCAACCTGAACTGAGGGAGGTATGCGCTATGCCTGGAGCTGCACGGCAAGGGGACGCCATACAAGGCACCACAGCGGGGGAGCACAACGGACACGCCACCCCGCACGGTCCCCTCCCTATCACGGGAACGATCTCCGGTGGGTGCTCCGGGGACGTTTTCATCAACGGGCGACCGGCGGCCTATGTCGGAAGCACCACAACCGAAAATGACGCCTGCTGCGGGAGCAGCCAAGGGAGCATCGCCCAGGGCAGCAGCAGCGTCTTCATCAACGGAAAACCCGCCGCCCGTATCGGGGACACCCTGGCCGCCCACAATGGCACCGGGGCCGTCTCTGCTGGCAGCGGGGACGTTCTGATCGGAGGGTGAGATATGCAAGATAACTGGACCCTTAAAATTGACCCCGAAAGCAGAGACCTCATCCTCGATGACGCCGGAGCGCTGGAGACCATATCGGGCGATGAAACCACCGCCCAGGCCGTCCGGCTGACGCTGGAGGTCTACCGAGGGGAGTTCCCCTTTGACCCCACCCACGGCACGGAGTATGAGCGCATCATGGGCAAGAAGCGGAGCGAGCTGGAGGATGACGAAATCCCGGAGGTAATTCGGGACGCCGTCTTCCAGGAGCCACAGGTTGCCGAAGTGAGCGCCGTGGACTATGAGCTTGTGGGCCGGGGCCTGGAGGTCTCCGTGACTGGCCGCCTCCAGAGCGGCAATACCATCACTACGGAGGTGAGCACAGCATGAGCAATCAAGAGTGGGGCGTGACCGAGCGCGGCTTCCACCGGCCTACTTACGTAGAGCTTCTGGACGCCATCGAGTACAAGGCGCGGGAGCTGTTCGGGAGCAAGGCCAACCTGACCGTCCGGTCTCCCCTGGGCATCTTCCTACGGATTTTCGCATGGATGCTGAACATCCTGTTCAGCCTCATGGAAGATGTCTACAATAGCCGTTTCGTTGATACGGCGGTAGGGACCAGCCTCTACAACCTGGGGAAAGCCATCGGCCTGTCCCTGCTTCCCGCGCAAAAGGCGTCCGGCTACGTCGAGTTCACCGGCGCCGCCGGTACTCCTATCCCCGTGGGCTTCCTGGTCCGCACCGTGGCCGGATTGCAGTATGCAGTCCTGGCCGCCGGCCGCATCGACGATACCGGGAAAGTCACGTTGCCGGTCCAGGCCGTTGAGACCGGGGCGGACTACAACGTGGCCGCCGAGACAGTCAAGGAAATCACAAACCCCATGGACGGCGTGAGCGCCTGTACGAACCCGGCAGCCATCGACGGCGGGCGGGGCCGGGAAACCGATGAAGAGTTCCGGGACCGCTATTATCAGTCCGTGGACTATGCGGGCGGCGTCAACGCGGACGCCATCGCCGGTGAAATTATGCAGAATGTGGACGCGGTTTACTCCGCGATCTGCTATGAGAACGACACCGACGAAACCGACGCCCTGGGCCTCCCCCCGCACAGCATTGAGGCCATCGTCTACGGCGGCCTGGACGCCGACATCGCGCAGGCTATTTTCCGGCGCAAGGCGGCGGGCATCCAGACCTCCGGCAGCTCTTCTATCGCTGTCATCGCCAAGAGCGGCCAGAGCATCAACATCAAGTTTTCCAGGCCGACCACCGTTGCCGTGTATATTCAAATCAAGAACCTGGAGACCAACAGCGACTTTCCGAGCGATGGGCAGGACCGCATCAGGGAGGCCCTGGTGGAGTACATCGGCGGCGATGTGAGGGGCGGCCTGACTATCGGCTCGGACGTTCTCTATATGGCCTTGCCCGGTGTCATCCTGTCTGTCCCCGGTGTGGTGGACTTCGACCTGGGCATCAGCGAGACCGCCAGTGACTACGGGGAAGAGAACATCGTCATTGACACCAGGGAAAAGGCCGTGACCTCGACCGACAAAATCACCATTGCGGAGGTGAGCTGATGAGCTACGGCTACCTGTCTCAAATGCTGGAGTATCTGACCGGGGCCTATGCCCGGTCGGACATCCGCAACAGCCGACACAGCCTCCCCATGGAGACGAACATCGGGCGCTTATTCGGGACCCTTGCCTGGGGCCTTGAAATCATCCACGAGAACGCGGACCGGCTCAAGCTATGGGATGACATAGACAATGCCAGAGGGTCCGTCCTGGACCGCTACGGGGCCAATTTCGGCGTCGCTCGCGGTGGAGCGGACGATACCTTTTACCGCCTGCTCATCAAAATCAAGATGATTGCGCTGCTTTCCGGTGGCGACATCGACACCATCATCTCCGCTGCGGCCTCGCTCTTCAACGTGGACGTATCGGAGATAGAGGTCCGAGAGCTGTTCCCGGCGAAAATCTGGATTTATGTCGATGAAGCTGTCCTGGACTATGAGCGCCTGGAGGCCGCGCCCCTGATAGCGGAGCTGATGAAGCGCATCGCGGCGGCAGGCGTCGGGACCCGTGTTTTCCTGCGGACCTACCACACGGCACGGTCCCGGAGCTATTACGCGGTCCCGGCGCTGATCTACAACGAGATTGAGGCGAAACCCCGGACAACCCCATTCCGCACGGCAACCTCCCGCAGCTATGTGGGCCTGGCCGTGTGGGAGGACGTGTCGATAACTGCATCTATGAAAGCGAGGTAATACCATGCCAAACAGAGAAATCCTGGCCTCTCCTGACATCGCGGAGAGCGAAGAGGGCGCGGTGCTGCTCAACAGCGGCTACACCGCCCTGGGCAAAGTCATGGCTGGGAGCGGCGGCATCCAGTTCACAAAGGCGGAGCTGGACAGCGGCGATCTCCCGGAGGGGACGGTGGTTGAAGACCTGACCGCCCCGATTGAGTATGCCGGAGACGCCATGATTGCCAAGTGTGAGAATACCGGCACCGGCGAGGCTACGGTGGTGGTCCAAGCTACCAGCGTGGGCGTCGAGACCGGCTTCTACGTCAAGGGCGTCATGCTCTACATCAAGGACCCGGAGGGCGAGGGCGACGTTGCCTATTCCTATCTGCCCCTCCAGAGCAAGCCGGAGTGGATGAGGCCCCAAGGCAGCCCGGTAAACAAGATGGTGACTTTCAACATCATCAACATTGTGGGCGCAGCGGCGAGCGTTTCGGCCATCATCGACCCGGACGCCCTGGCCCGCGTGGTGGACCTGGAAAAGTATGCGCTCCTGGGCCACAGCCATGAAATCAGCGACGTTTCCGGCCTCTCCAACACCCTGAGCGACCATGCGGCCGCAATCGACCTACTCAACGATCTGGTGTCCGGTGATATGCCTGGAGGCATCAACAAGACCGCCGACTTTGCCACCCTCGCCGGTATCACCATGCGCGACGGAGTTTGGAGCCAGACCGGACGCTCCATCACAGCATGACGGGGCTACTTTGCAGCCCCGAAGAGGCGAGCTGTCTTATTCCGAACCTTATCGCAGAGCTGGAGACCCCTTGCCCCTGCGAGGGCCTGGAGGGGCTTGTGCTCTGCGGTTTGGGATATAAAGGTCAGAGGGTCACTATCCGCGTCCGGCCCGGCGTCCTCGAAGTGGACGGCGTACCGGCTGATGAGCTGGAGGCCCTGCGTGAAAGGAGGTGTCCTGTTTGCAGAACCGGCACGGTGAACTCACCATCATCTGCAAGGCAAAAGACCTGGTAAACCATACCTTGCAGCTCACGAACAACACTAAGCTGTTCCCTAAAAAGGTGCGCTTCACCCTCTGCCAGAGAATGCAGAACCTCTCAATCCAAATCCTGCATGACATCATAGCGGCCAACGAGATATACCCTCGGACCATCGCTGAGATGAACACGCGCCTTGACCTCCAGAAAGAGGTCTTGACCAACTGCAAGGTCTTCCTAAACTTCCTGGATATAGCTCTGGAGCAGGGGTATATCGACATCAGGCGGTGTGAGTATTGGACGGGCCTCACCACCGACGTAAAGAACCTTGCCGCGTCGTGGCGTAAAAAGGACGCCGAGCGCTTCCGGCAGCAAGTTCAGACCGGCGGCGCACGGCGATGATTTGAGAGGCCGCGGGTGCGTCCTGTACGTGCATCCCCCTGGGTGTGCCTTGTCCGCTCCCCGAATTCGTCGAACGCGAACAACGTGCGCTACGTGAACTCGGACGGGAGCCTCAACAACAACAACGCGTACAACGGCAACAGGGGTGTGCGCCCGGCTTCGGTGGAATACCGTGACCGAGTAACCCGAAAGGGAGAAAGCAGAAGCCCACCATCAAAGGAGGACGTATCCGGTCCCGGCCTGACAGGGCAGGGATAAACACATAGCGCCGACGCGCTGAGGCTCGCCCATTGGAGCTTCGGCGCTACCAGCGGCGCAAGGAGCCTATTATGGAACAGAATTTTGAAGTCGTTTATGACTTCGCTAATCTCTATGCGGCGTATCGGGCAACCAGGAAAGGCAAGCGATGGAAAGACGCCGTTGCCAAAGTGGAGCTGAACACTCTGGAGGCGATCACCGTCCTGCAAGCTGAGCTGCGGGACGGTCTCTACAAGCCTGGAAATTACCATGAGTTCTACGTCTTTGAGCCAAAGCGACGTCTCATCCAGACGAACAGCGTCAAGGATAAAATCGTGCAACACGCCTTTTGCGACAACATCCTTTACCCCGTCCTGAGCCGCCCCTTTATCCTGGATAACTACGGGAGCCAAGTCGGAAAGGGAACCCATTTCGGCCTCGACCGCCTCCGTGACTTCATGCGGGAGTATTACCGGAAGCACGGGAGCGCCGACGGCTGGGTCCTGAAAGCGGATGTCCGGCACTACTTCGCCAGCATCCGGCACGACATTCTCGAGCGAGATGTCAATAAGCTGCTCACGGACCCACGGAGCCGGGCCTTGTCCGACGCTATCATAGATAGCACCCCTGGTAATGTCGGCATCCCCATAGGCAATCAATCGTCCCAGGTGTACGCCCTATTGTATCTGAATGAACTCGACCACTACGTCAAAGAGGTTCTCCGAATGCGGTACTATGGCCGCTACATGGATGATTTCTATATCATCTGCGAGAGCAAGGAGGCGCTTCGTGAAGCGTGGAAGAAAGTCGAGCAGCTTTTGGCCCCGAGGGGCCTTGAGCTAAACCAGAAGACACAGATCTTCCCCTTGCGGAACGGCCTGGACTTTTTGGGCTTCCACACATACCTAACCGACACCGGAAAGGTAATACGGAAAGTCAGGCGTTCCAGCAAAGACCGCATGAGGCGCAAGCTGCGGAAATACGCGGTGATGTATGAAAACGGCGCTATGACCCGGAAGCAGATTGAAGAGAGCTACCAGAGCTGGAGGTCTCATGCTTCCCACGGCCAATGCCGGTCTCTCATCACCAAGTACGACGCGGTTTGCGCCTCCATCTTTGAAAGGAGTGTAAAGTCAAACCATGCCGCAGAAAATCAGCGCCCTACCCGTAAAGGCGAAAGTGCGGGACACAAAGACTAAGTATTACGGCGTCCCTATCGGCTGGGTCATCGGTGACAAAAACCACGCAGGCTATCCCGCCAACAGCACAACCCTTGTGGCCGAGAGCATCATCAAAATCTGCTGCTTCGACGCTACGGAGAGCGGCGGCAACACGGACCGGGAGAGATACGGCAACAACCGCTATTCCCTGGCTAACATCCGCCAGTGGCTCAATAAGAGCGGGACCGGCTGGTATCAGGCCCAGCACAGCTATGACCGGCCCCCGTCCAATTCTTACGTCTGGAGCGGCTACAACGAGTACGACGCACAATCCGGCTTCCTGACCGGCTTCGGTGCGGAGATGCTGGCCGCCCTGCTCACCACCACCCTGACCGTCGCAAAGCCCGGCACGGACGGCGGCGGGTCCGAGACTGTCCAGGACAAGATTTTCCTGCTTTCCATGGCAGAGGTCGGCCTCGGCTCGGAGAACGGCGTCGCAGAGGGCGCGAAGCTGGCTATGTTCAGCGACAGCGCAAGCCGCCAGTGCAAGCCTACCGCCCAGGCCGTGAGCAACAGCGAGTACACCGCCGGTGACTTGAGCGCGTCGCAGAATTGGTGGTGGTGGCTCCGCTCCCCGTATTCGTCGTACGCGAGCAGCGTGCGCTGCGTGGACTCGGACGGGAGCCTCAACCGCAGCAGCGCGTACTACGGCTACAGGGGTGTGCGCCCGGCTTTGAATCTGTCATCTGACATCTTGGTATCTGATGCACCGGACAGCGAGGGGTACTACACCATCATCTGGAATAATGCCCCCACCACGCCCCCGTCCATCACCGTGCCGGAGGACGTGCGGAGCGGTAAAGGTCTCACCGTCTCCTGGGCGGCGTCGGTGGACCCGGACACCGACGCCGTAAGCTACGAGCTTGAGCGGCGGTACAACAGCGGCGCATGGTCCAAAATCTATGACGGAGCCGCGACGCAGTTCAGCGACACGATCACCACGGCGATGAACACGGTAGCCTACCGGGTCCGCGCCAAGGACAGCAAGGCCGCGTATAGCGCATACACCACCAGCCCTACCCGGACCGTCACCCACAACGTAGACCCGACGGTGAGCGGCAGCGATCAGCAGCTCGGCGTGGTGACTACGCCGCCCTCGTTCCAGTACACGGTCAACGACGGGGACGCCGGAGACACGCTCACCATCGTAGAGAGCCTGGACGGTGTGGCCCTTAAAACTATCACCCCGGCAGAGCGGAACCATCAGTACACCTTTGCGCTCACGGCGGCGCAGTTCGCCGCCCTCACCGGACCGCACACCATGACTATCAAGGTCTCGGACAGCGCCGGGAACAGCGTCACCCGTACCATCACCTTTACCCGGTCCGTCTCCATCATCGACTTTGACTGGAAAGTGGATGACACCAGCGCCGCCGCGCAGAAAATCCTTGTCTCCATGCGGTACAACGCCCATGAGGACGGCGTGACAATCCAGGTCTGCAACAACTACAACGACGAAGAGCCGACCTGGGAGACTGCCCAGCTCGGCCTCAAGCACATTTTCAGCAATTCCGCGAAGACTGCGGATAGCTTTGCCGTGGGCGTCCGCGTCCAGATCACCAAGGCCGGAGGGTATGAAAGCATCGCCTGCTACTCTCTGTCCGCAAGCTACATCTAAGGGGGAATGACTATGAGAAGTCTTGACGAAGCCCGCGCCTACCAGAAGCAGGAAAAGAGCGTGGACACCTATGAGCTGTGGGCGGCCATCCTTGCCACCCATGACGCTCTGGTGGAGATGGGCGGCCCCGGCCTCCCGGAGCTTCATGTGAACCGGGCGCGGGCGAACCTCATCCGCGCCGGACAGGTCGAGAGCGGAGACTACACCGACGCCGATCTAAAATCCATCGCGGCGGCAGATGGGGCCCGTATCTGGAGTGCCACCATGGGGACCATTTTCAAGGATGAACCTATCGTGGGGCCGGACAGCGAACTTTACATCTGCACCACGCAGCACCAGGCGCAGGCGAATTGGGCGCCTGGTAGCGAGGGCGGACGGACGTTGTTCCGTCCGCTCCGCAGCGAGCCGGAGGAACCTGGAGAGTACCTGGAGTTCATTTGGGGCGAGCACGTCCCCTATGGCGCGGTACGCCGGGACCCCGTGGACCAGCAGCTCTACACCCCCATCAAGGAGGCGGGCGTCACGCTCTATGAGCCGCACTACCCCCACCTGGTCCCCTCTGAGTACAAGCTCTACGAAGAGGTAGAGCCGGAACCCGAACCGGGACCGGAGCCGGGGGATGTCCCGGATTGGGATGAACTGGAGGCCAATCACACGTTCCAGGTAGGCGACCATTTCACCCACGACGGCACGGAGTATGAGGTCCTGCGCGTCTTCACCAAGCAGGATGGTTGGGCGCCCCCGGCGCTCCTGGATGACTACTACAAGGTCGTGACGAAGTAAAGGGGTGAGACCGATGGAAGTAAACATCAGCCTGGGCCAGATAGTGCTTGCTTTTGTCGTGGCTATGGGTATTCCGAGCGCGATCATGGGCCTTATCATCTGGCGTCTGGAGCGCCGTATCGACAAGCGGGAAAAGGAACAGGCGGCCCAGGAACAGGGCCAAAAGGACCTCTTCGTCCTGATTGTCCAGGGGACCAATGCCGCTATTGCCCTGGGGGAAGCGACTGCAAGGGCCGTCCAGCGCATCCCTGACGCCCACTGCAACGGGGATATGCACGACGCCCTCGACTACGCCGCCGACATCAAACACAAGCAAAAGGACTTCCTCACCCGGCAAGGCGTTTCCTCCTTGATGGACTGAGGGGGACGCTATGGCTGGTAAGTATGAGGGGAAACGCGCCAAGACGCGCCGCCCATGGGAGTTCAAAAAGAAGCTCGCTGCGTGGGCCGTCCTTATTGCCACGGCCACCGCCGTAGCTTCCTACATCCTCGCCTACCTGGACAAGCAGACCGCGAGCGATGTTACCACCACCATCTTTACCGCCTGCATCGGCTATCTGGTGAGCTATGCGGCGGCATCCACCACCGAAAAAGTCAGTCGAAACCGCCACGGGCTGGACGCTGACGGAAACCCATTCCAAACCAACAACACAGAGGGCGGGTCCGACACCAGCGGACCTACACTCGGATAAAAACAAGGAGGATTTATCATGTACGACATCACCCCTATCATCGAAGCTGTGGCCGCTCTGATCGGCGTCATCGTTACCTGTGTGCTCATCCCGTTCATCAAGTCCAAGACCACGGCATCCCAGCAGGCGGAAATCAACGCCTGGGTCAAAATCGCCGTCTCCGCTGCTGAGCAGATTTTCAAGGGCAGCGGGCGCGGAGAAGAGAAGAAGCAGTACGTTATTGCCTGGCTGAAAGAGCGCGGCGTCACTGTGAATGAGAATGAGCTTGACGCGCTCATCGAGGCCGCCGTCTATGAGCTGACCCAGGGCATCATCCCTCTGGAGGGCATCGCCATTGAGACCACTACCGAAGTCAGCGAGGACAAGGAGGAAACCAACCATGAGTAACAGCAGCCTTGCGACCTATACCCTCATCAGCCCCAACAAGAACAGCCCCCGCAATCATAAAATCGACACCATCAGCATCCATTGTTTCGTCGGCCAAGTGACCGCTAAGCGCGGGTGCGAGGTCTTCCAGCCCTCCAGCAAGCAAGCGTCCTGCAACTACGTTGTGGGCTATGACGGCTCCATCGGCCTGTGCGTGGAGGAAAAGGACCGGAGCTGGTGTACCTCCAGCTCCTCCAACGACCACCGCGCCATTACCATTGAGACGGCCAGCGAGAACAAGGCCCCCTACAAGGTCACGGCGGCGGCCTATGCCGCGCTGCTGGACCTTGTGACGGATATTTGCCGCCGGAACGGGGCCAAGAAGCTGCTCTGGTTCGGGGACAAGGCGAAGACCCTTGCCTATGCCCCCAAGTCCGGGGAGATGGTGATGACCGTTCACCGCTGGTTTGCGAACAAGTCTTGCCCCGGCGATTACCTCTACAACCTCCACGGCGAGATTGCCGCCGAGGTCACGAAGCGGCTGGGTGGCAGCTCCAGCACCACCAGCCCCAGCACCGGCACCGGCGCATCCGGCAGCGCTCAGACAGCCGTAAACTACACGGTGAAAGTGACAGCGACGGACCTCAATATCCGTTCCGGCCCCGGCATCAACTACGGCAGCAAGGGCGCTATCAACCCCGGCGTCTACACCATCGTTGCGGAGGCCGGCGGCACCGGCGCTTCCAAGTGGGGCAAGCTCAAGAGCGGAGCCGGGTGGATTTCTCTGGACTACGCCACCAAGACCGGCGCCAGCAGCTCTACGGCGCCCAAGGCCGTGACGGTGGGCAGCACCGTCACCATCCAGGCCGGGGCCGTCTACGGCGGCCTCGCCACCTCCAGAGGGGCCAAGGTCCCGGACTACGTGAGCGGCAAGAACCGCCGGTACACCGTGAAGCAGATCGCCACCCACAAGGGAGTCCAGGAGGCGCTTCTCAAGGAAATCACGTCCTGGGTTGCGCTGTCCTACCTGACCGTGGTATAATCTGCGCGTGGAATTGTTTTGGCATTACGCCGCCTGAAAGCGGTGGAGACTATGGAGAAACGCCGCCATTTGGAACCGGCGAGTAGACCGGAATACCGCGAGAAATAGCCCAAAACATCCCCCGTCAATCGAGTGGGAATAATTTCAGAGGCCCGGAAAAGCCTGAAATAACTGGGTTTTTGAAGGGTTAAGGCCCTCCGTGGCAACGATTTGGCAACACTTTTTCATTATTCATAAAAAGAGAGCTAACTGATTTTGATTAGTCAGTTAGCTCTCTTTCTTTTATATTGATTCTTCCGCTACATACTGGATCTGGATTTTCGAAATATCGTATTCCGCACCTTCATGTGAAAGACTTTCAACCCATCTTTTCATGGAAGGTAAAATTGCTTCTGGCGCGATAATTGCAAAAACACAGGTAAAGTTTCGATGCTTTAATGTTTCATAATTAGCCCCTGCTCTATATAAACGTTCAAGCGATGTTCTGAGCATTTGAATGGTTCGCGGTTGTTTCCAATATTTAATTTCATATATCAAATCGATGTTATCCATTGTTGATACGGCAACACCATCATACTCATATTTACCAATCTTGATATTGCGCAAAAAAGAATACCTGCGTTTTTTCCGAACAGGCCACTCATTTACAACCTTGGCAAAGTAACGATCTTCAATATCCAAGTGCTTGATTATTGCTGAATGCTCGGATACGTTTGCCTGCAACTCATTTTCTCTAACTTCCTCCGTTGTTTTCTCGAATATTTCAGAATTCTTCATTTTCTCATTCTCTAACTCATGTCGAATTCGATCTGCCTCTATCACTGCATCAAGATTCTTTTGAACTTTTTTCCAATTAGTTATTCCGGTAACTAACAGAATGATACCCGCAACAAACAATAATACGCAAGCAATAGGAAGAACAATAATCACTATTTTCCAAAGAAAACTTTGCTGTTGAAGTAGATTCTGCGAATATTGTGATAAACCGTCGAAGTCAATTTGGCTAATTAGGATTACATCATTGCTAAAAACGAAGTAAAGGACAACGAACGGCAAAGCAATAAATATAACGCCAAGCGATACCAAAAATTTATGGAGGCTATCATATTCTAATTTGTCCATATTCTTATCCTCCTTTACTCGCCTATTTTGTCATTAAAATCCTCAACGAGCATATCACTAAGCTCCTGCGAAGGAGTAACTTTATGCCAATATCCGGAGGTATCAAATTCGGGATAGTGATAACGCCAGCGGTCATAGTCCTCCTGAGTGATCTCACCCGCCTCCAGCATGGCGGCGGCCTGCTGCCAGGAACAGAGCATCTCGTGAAGCCGGGCGGTATCCTTGCTCTTCCGTACATCGACCTTCAGGCAGACTTCTCCATCCATCTCGCTAATCTTGAGACCGTAGTTATCCTCCAGGGTAAACAGGGTGTGCATCAGCCCCACATAGGAGTCTATGTCCGGGACGGAGAGTGCATGGGGCGAGACATCCAGTACCTGGGCTAAGGCGGCGGTAAGGTCTGCCTTTGGGGTTCTTGATCCTGTTTCATACTGAGCAAGGCGCACATCGGCAGACTTCTCCGGGAAGCCCAGCGCCATGCCGAGATATTTCTGAGTCATCCCCCGCAGGAGACGAAAAAAGTGAATCCGTTCGCCAATCGCCATATCATCCACTCCAATCGTTGGTTCTTCTTAGGAAAAGCGTAGCAGAAATGCTTAGTAAAGTCAAGAGAATCCTAAACAATTTTATTTAATTTATTTTGCGCACCCTAATTGACACAAGCTATTTTGCTTAGTATAATGACGATAGACTAAGCATAATAGCTTAGTGTCAATAAATAAAAAAGAACTGCCGCAATCCCTGGTTATATATTCGGGAAAAAAGTGGCGGACGAAAGTGAGGAGGCATTTATGGAACACAACATCCAACCGCAGCAGCCATCAACGAAGAAAGGAAGGTATTTTCAATGCAGGCACAAAACTTTATGCGCGTGGAGGAAGTGGCCCAGGCGCTGGGCATCTCCAAGTCCCACGCCTACAAGGTGATCCATAAGCTCAACGCCGAACTCCGTGAGAAGGGCTATCTGACCATCTCAGGGCGGGTCAATCGGAACTTTTTCATGGAGAAGTTTTGCTATGGCAAGACGGGAAAGTCCAATGGTATGAAGTCAAGTAGGTGATGCAAGAAAATTTTAAGCGAAACAGAGTAAAAAGCACTGTGTAGACAGCAAAAAGGCAACACCAACCAAAGCCCTGTCCCTGAGAAATTTTGAAACAGGGCCTATGAGTCAGAGTGGCAAGCTGCGCTCTCAGCCCTCCGGCGGGATATACAGGCGGTTGTCCTTTAGCAGCCGAAAGACCAACCGGACCAGTTTTCTGGCAGTTAAAGCGAGTGCGCGTTTATGCTGGTACTTGTTGACCTCTTTGAATTTGAGGTCATAGTAACGCCGGAACTCGGAGTCGCATCTTCTCACGGAGTTGGCGGCTTCCAGCAGGTAGTAGCGGAGATAGCGGTTGCCGGATTTAATCATTCTGGAGTGTTCGGCCTCGAAGTCGCCAGACTGGCTCCTGTTCCAGACAAGGCCGGCGGATTTGGCAACCGAGGCTTGGGAATCAAAACGGTGGATATCACCAATCTCAGCAATGATACCGGCGGAGTAGACCTTGCCAATACCGGGGATGGAGGTCAAAGTGTTCGGAATGATTTCAAACTGCTGTTCAATGGCCTTATCTAATACTTTGACCTGCCCTTTCAAGGCGCGCATGGAGGCAATAGAAACAGCCATTGCTTGGTTTACAGTGTCGTTTACTGTTTTGGGCAGCCGATAGGAGCCTTTGGCTGCAGCCCGAACTGCCTTGGCGGTAGCATCCGGGTCAGCAAATTTGCCACGGCCTGTTTCAGTAATAAAGGCAGTCAGTTCCTCCAGGTCGGCATTCGCCAAGTCATCCACGGTTTCAAAGTGTTCCATGAGTGCGATGGTGGTGGCGCTGGTGTTCTGAATGTCTTTGTCCTGGGCCATGCCGGAGCATTTGAGGAATAAGTAGTTGGCGAACCGCTGCTTCTCCCGGGTCAAGTTTTGGATGACATCAAATCTGGCTCTGGTAAGGGTTTGCAGGGCTTTGTAGCGGTAATCGTCCATGTAGACCTCCCTGTTGATTCTGCCGAAACGGAGATGGTCGGCAATCACAAAGGCGTCCACCCAGTCGTTCTTTGGCAGGTCAGAATAGGCTTCCTTGAATTTCCGCACCTGCTTTGGATTTAGAACATGGATTTTCCTCTGAAACCGCCCCAAGCGGCCATCCTCACGAAGAGCATAGACTAGGCTGTCCCCGTAGATGGAGGTGGCCTCCAGGCCAATCACCACACGCTCAAGCTGCATGGAGCCAAGTGCCGATACGATTCTCTCTGATAACAGTTTAGCACCGCCAAGGTTATTCTGCACGGAGAAGCTGGAGTGTTTGCTGCCGTCCGGTTTCATCAGGTAGGCCACATTGTTCTTGCTGCTCACATCAATGCCAACGAATAGTGGATTCACAATTTTCACCTCCCCGCATGGAGATTTCAGGCCAGCAGGCTTTGAGATACCCATGATAACCGGAGCATCTGGCACCCTCGCTTATCAGAATCATTCCTGGGCAGACCAATGCGATAGCCCTCACTGCTGAAAGGGCGGTCTTGTCCCAGGCAAACAGCCAATGAGTTTGCAGCTAACTTCCGGTTCAGGGGAACAGACTTTCAGTGAAGTAGCCTTACGGCTCAACCGGAGGACTCAGAACTTGACCCTGCTGTCCTACAGCTATTGTATCACGGGCACCTCAAAGCCTGCTGATACCTGAAACTATTAACTTTGAAACTTATTATACGAGGAGGAATGACAGTGGCAAAACAAAAGGCGGGTGTCTATGACAAGGTGCTGGAGTGTGCCAAGGAGGAGTTTTTGTCCAAGGGGTTTCTGGACGCTTCTCTGCGCACCATAGCTCAGGCGGCGGAAACCAGCACCGGCTCTATCTATACCCGCTTCGGGGATAAGGAGGGGCTGTTCCGGGCCATTGCGGAGCCGGTGGTGGATCAGTTCAAGGCTATGTTCCGCAGGGTGCAGGAGGATTTTCACCAGCTCAGTGAGGAGGAACAGCGTGCGGATATGGGACAGTACACCGCCCGCCACCAGGAGGAGATGCTGGACTACATCTACGACCACTTTGATGTGTTCCGCCTGTTGCTGGACGGGGCCCACGGCACCCGGTTTTCCTGCTTCCTGGACGAGCTGGTGGACATCGAGGTCGAGTACACCTACAAGTACATGGAGGTCATCGGCTGTGAGAGCGTCAAGTCCGGTCTGGTGACGGAGGAGTTCATCCATATCATCGTCACCGCCTACTTCAACGGCATGTTTGAGGTGGTGCGGCACAACATGGACCGTGCCGCCGCCCACCGCTATGTCAAGATGCTCAACCGCTACCACATGGCGGGATTCTCCACCGTGTTTGACCCTCAGCCCTGACAAGAGGCTGTGCCTTTGGGTGCAGCCCTCCCATTTGCGCAAAAGTTAGCGATCACTAACTAAAAAGGAGGAATTTATCATGAAACAACAAAGTCCCATGCTCCGTCTGTGGGAGCTGGGAGAGGGACAACAGGGCGGCCTGAAGCGGGCGGTCCTGTCCGCTGTGGTGGGGGTACTGTTTGGGATGCTCCCCTACTTTGCCGTGGCTCAGATCATTCTCGGCCTATTGTCTGGAAACCAGGAATCCTCGTTCTACCTGACCTGGTGCGCAGTGGCGCTCGTGGGCTTTTTGCTCCGGGCCACCCTGTATTCCCTGGCTCTATCCCAATCCCACAAGGCCACCTTTGCTATCCTGAAATCTATCCGGGAGAAAGTGCTGGAGAAACTGCCAAAGATGCCTCTGGGTACGATTCTGGACACCTCCAGCGGCCAGATGAAGCAGGTCATCGTAGATCAGGTGGAGAGCATGGAGCGGCCTCTGGCCCATCTTCTGCCGGAGATGACCGCCAATGTGCTGGGACCGGTGTGCATCTTGATCTATCTGTTCGTGCTGGACTGGCGGATGGCCCTTTTGAGTCTGGTGTCCATCCCGGTGGGCATGGCTTTCATGATGGCGGTCATGGCCGGCTACGGCAAGCAGTACGAGGGCTCGGTCAAAACCACCCAAGCCATGAACAGCGCCATTGTGGAGTACATCGGCGGCATTGAGGTCATCAAGGCGTTTAACCAGGGCAAGCAGTCCTATGCCCGCTTCTCCGACAGCGTAAAGGCCAACGCCTCCTACTTCTACCACTGGATGAAGAGCTGCCAGATGCCGGTCTCTTTGGCCCGTGCCATCTCGCCCACCACCATGATCACCATTCTGCCGGTGGGCTGGCTCCTCTATACCGGAGGGAGTTTGCCCATCGAGACCTTTATCACCACCATCGTCCTGCCCCTGGGCATTGCCGGGCCCCTGCTGGCCGCCATGGACTTTGTGGACAGTCTCGCCAAGGTGGGCACCATTGTGGGCTCGGTGGACGCCATTTTGAACGGAGCGGAGCAGGACCACGGGGAAACGCCAGCGGAGTTCCAGGGGCGGGGCATCCAGCTCTCCCATGTGTCCTTCGGCTACCACGCGGACAAGGAAGTGCTCCACGATGTATCTCTCACCATCCCCGCCGGGACCATGACCGCCTTTGTGGGGCCCTCCGGATCGGGCAAGTCCACCATCGCCAAGCTGATCGCCGGCTTTTGGGATGTGACCTCCGGCGCCATCACCCTGGGCGGGCAGGACTTGAATCGGGTCCCGCTGAAGCAACTCTACGACCAGGTGGCCTTTGTCTCCCAGGACAACTACCTCTTTGACGAGAGCATCCGGGAGAACATCCGCATGGGCCGCCCGGCGGCCACCGACGCAGAGGTGGAGGCCGTGGCAAAAGCCGCCGGGTGTGACGCCTTTATCCGCAGTCTGGAACACGGCTATGACACGGTGGTGGGCGGAGGCGGCGCCCATCTGTCCGGCGGCGAGCGCCAGCGTATCGCCATCGCCCGGGCCATGCTCAAGGACGCGCCCATTGTGGTGCTGGACGAGGCGACTGCCTACATAGACCCCGAGAACGAGGCCGTGGTCCAGCAGGCCGTGGGCAAGCTGGTGGCGGGAAAGACCGTACTGGTCATCGCCCACCGCCTCAGCACCATCACCGGCGCGGATCAGATCGTGGTAGTCAATGGCGGCCGCAGCCAGGATGTGGGCACCCACGGGGAACTTTTGAAGAACTGCCCGCTGTATCAGGAGATGTGGCGGGCGCATATGGGCGCAAAGGAGGGAGAGCAGGCATGATCGGTGTTTTGAAAAAAATCTGGGACTTTGCCGGAGAGGAGCAGGACAATATCCGGAAGTCCATGATTTTAGGTTTCTTTTACGCGGTGTTCCATATGTTCCAGATCGCGGCCATCTATGTGGTGGTGCTGGCCCTGGTGGGCGGCTCCACAGACTCCGCCCCGGCCTGGCAGGCGCTGGGGCTTCTGCTGGCCAGCATTCTGGGCCGGGCGGTCCTCAACCGCTTCAGCCAGCTCCAGCAGACCCACGCCGGCTACTTCATGGTGGCGAACAAGCGCATTTCCATTGGCGACAAGCTCAAGCGGGTCCCCATGGGCTATTTCAACGACCAGAGCTTGGGAGAACTCACCGGCATCACCACCACCGTTCTGGACGAGGTGGAGAGTACCGGCCCCATGGTGCTGGTCGGTATCCTGGGCGGCCTGATCAATTCCGCCGTCATGCTGCTGTGCGTCCTGTTCTGGGACTGGCGGATCGGCCTGCTGGCCCTGGCGGGGATGCTGGTGTATCTGGCCCTCCTCTCCGGAATGGAGAAGCAGTCCGCCAAGATTGCCCCCAAGCGCCAGCGGGACGAGGCCCGGCTGGTGGAGGCAGTGCTGGAGCAGCTCCAGGGCATGAGCGTCATCAAGTCCTTTAACCTGACCGGAAAGGGCGACAAGCGGGTGCGGCAGGCGCTGGAGGACAGCCGGGCGAACAATCTGGCGGTGGAGAAGCTGTTTACTCCCTATATCTGGGGCCAGGAGATGGTCCTCCACCTGTTCAGCGTTCTAATTCTGGCGGCGTCGGTGGGGCTGTGCCTGACGGGAGCTATGTCCCTCGCCAATGCGCTGATGGCGGTCATCGTCTCTTTCCTGATCTTCTCCCAGATCCAGTCCGCGGGCAGCGGCGTGTCCGCCCTGCGTCTGGTGGGCAGCTCCATCGACCACGCCAACCAGGTGGACGGCATCCCGGAGATGGATCAGCGGGGGACAGACATCCGCCCGGAGGGCCACGGGATTGTCTTTGACCATGTGAACTTCTCCTATGGAAGCCGTCCCATCCTCAAGGATGTGTCCCTGACCATCCCGGACCGGACCACCACCGCCATTGTGGGGCCCTCCGG